>Ga0307513_10000202_pt1 | contig 85897 bp, 78 predicted proteins | sample 15_EM_MG_FD_202174 | JGI IMG/M metagenome (GOLD analysis project Ga0307513, IMG submission 202174) | Populus trichocarpa ectomycorrhiza microbial communities from riparian zone in the Pacific Northwest, United States - 15_EM | ecosystem: Host-associated > Plants > Roots > Unclassified | place...
TCCTGCACAACCACGTCACTGCGGGGGTCAGGCGAGGTCGGTGGTGATGATCTTGGCGAGGTTGCGCTCGGCGAGCGCGGTGATGGTGACAAACGGGTTGACGCCGGTGCTGCCGGGGATCAGCGCGCCGTCCACGACATACAGCCCTGGGTAGCTGGGGAGCCGGCCGTAGTTGTCGGTGGCCTGGTTGAGCACGCAGCCGCCGAGCGGGTGGTACACGAAGTCGTCGCCCCAGGTCTTGTAGACGCCGAACATGTCAGTCCGGTAGATCGTGCCGGCCTTCGCGTTGATCTTGTCGAAGACTCGCTTGGCAGCGTCAATCGAGGGCTGAGTCTGGGACGCCGTCCAGGTCAGGTCGACCTTGCCGGTGCTGGAGTTGAACTGGAAGCTGGCCCGGTTCGGGTTCTTCGTGATCGCCAGATAGAGGTTGATCAGGAGATCGAAACCGGCTGGGAACGGCGCGATCTCGGCGAACACCGGCCCGTTCGGGTCTGCCCAGTTGTCGATTCCCATGGCCGGCATCCCGGACTGCAGCGACCCGGTCAGGTCCCAGCCGGCCCGGGCGACCATCACGTTGCCGTTGTTGCCCCAGCCCTTGCCGACGGCGGAGGGCAGGTTGGCCAGCTTTCCCTGGGCCTTCATCGTGACCAGGAGCTTGCTGGTGCCGATGCTGCCGGCGGCGAAGAACACCCGGTCGGCCACCACCGTCTTGCGGGCGAGAACCGCGCCCGAGGTGCTGCTCTGGGTGATCTCCACCGTGTAGCCACCACCGCTCGCGGCCGGGGTCACGCTGGTGACGGTATGCAGCGGCGAGATCGTCAGTCGGCCGGTCGCGGCGGCGGCCGCCAGGTAGGTTCTGTCCAGCGACTGCTTTCCGTAGTTGTTGCCGTAGATGACCTCACTGGCCAGCGCCGAGCGCGGCACCAGGCTGGCCTGTTCCTGCCGCATGTAGTTGAAGTCGTACACATTCGGCACGAATACCGTGGGATAGCCCGCATTGTTGGCCGTCTTTCGGCTGACCCGGGCGAACTGGTAACAGTCGGCCGTCTCGAACCACGCCGGGTCGATGGAGTTGACGCCGAGCGCGGAGTTGGCCCGCGGGAAATAGGTCGCGTACATCTCGTCCGCGTTGACCGAAGGCAGGATCTCCTCGAAGTAGGAGCGTCGCGGCGTCACCGCCATGCCGCCGTTGACCAGCGATCCACCGCCGACCCCGCGGCCTTGGTAGATCCGGGTGGCGGCGAACTTCTCCGAGTCCAGCACGCCGGCGTAGGACGGTATGGTCTTGTTGATGTCGAAACCAAGGAAATAGCCCACTGGCTGGTCGGTCTTGGTCCTGAACCAGAACGAGCGCTGGTCGGGATTGAGGACGTCGCAGAAGACCTTGCCGTTCGAGCCGGGTGTCGTCCAACTCTGGCCCATCTCGATCAGGTGGGTCTGGATCCCGGCCTGGGTGAGGCGTAATGCCGCGACGGATCCGCCGTACCCACTGCCGATGATCAATGCCGGTACCCGGGCGCCATCCGTGATCACCGAACTGGCCGCGGCCGCCATCGTGGGCCGCAGCGCCGATGCGCCAATGAGGGTGCCGGTTCCGAGCAGGAATCCGCGTCGACTGACGCCACTCGATCGAACTGCCGTGGCTGACCTTCCAGCTCCATTGCTGGTCATGGCATTTCCCTTCTTCATGAATGAGAAAGTGCGCAGGCGTGACTCATCGAGCCACGACCCGTGGTGCTCGATCCAGGTGGTGCACTGCCCCTAGGGGTTAGTGAAACGTCCGGCCGTAGCGCAATCTGAGCGTCTTGCGGACAACGTCGAACTGGTCCGGGGTGCGCGGGAACGACTGCAGATCCTTGCCCAGGTTGAACCGCTTTCGCGCGGTCGACTTGGCGTAACTGAACTCCCGCAGACCGGCGTCGCCGTGGAACCGGCCGAAGCCGCTGTCGCCGACGCCGCCGAACGGAATCGACGACAACCCGACAAAGGTCAGGACGGCGTTGATGGTGGTGCCACCGGCCCGGAGCCGGGAGGCGATCGCCGGACCGTGGTGAGCCGAGTACACCGATGAGCCAAGCCCGTACGTCGTCCCATTGGCCCGACGGATCGCCTCATCAACGTCCGGGACGGTGTTGATCACCACCACCGGTCCGAACGTTTCCTCCTGGACGGCGGAGCAGTCCTCCGGGACGTCAACCAGGACGACCGGGTCGATGAACGGCGGCCTGATCGAGTCCAGGCCGCCGACCAGGGCCTCTGCCCCGGCGTCGAGGGCGTCACTGATGTGCCGGCGCACGATCTCGATCTGGGCGTTCACCGTCATCGGGCCGTAGGCACTCAATTCATCGACCCCGGCGGTGATCTCGCCGATCTTCTCGCGGACCTTGGAGAGGAACTCGGTGCGCACCGACTCCACCACGTACACCCGCTCGACGCCCACGCAGGCCTGCCCACCGTTGAACAGACCACCCCAGACCACGCCGGTCGCGGCGGAGTCCAGGTCGGCGTCGGCGGCGATGATGGTCGCGTCCTTGCCGCCGAGCTCCAGCACAACCGGGGTCAGGTTCTGCGCGCAGGCGGCCATTACCCGCCGTCCGGTCGGCGCCGAGCCGGTGAAGGCGAGCTTGTCGACTCCCGAGGTGCACAGTGCCGCACCGGTCTCCGCGAAACCGGTGACCCAGGAGACCAGTCCGGCCGGAGCGTCCGGGTTGGCCCGGATGAAGGCCTCAATCGCGATGATGGCGGAGCCGGGGCTGAGTTCGCTGGGCTTGACCACCACCGCGTTGCCCGCCGCGAGGGCCGCGGCCACGCCGGACAGCGTCAGGTAGACAGGCGCGTTCCAGGGGGTGATCACCCCGATCACGCCGAGCGGGAGATAGGTCAACCGGGCATCGAAGTTCGGCATTGCGATCCCCGGTGCGACTCGCCGGCCGCGCAGCACCCGCTTGGCGTGGGCGGCGGCCCAGCGGGCGTCCTCCAGCCCGGCGAAGAGCTCGAACTGGACATCGGCCTTCGGCCTCGCGGTCTCCCGGTGGCCGATCTCGTACACCTCGTCGCAGTGCAGGGCGAGCCAGCGCAGCCACCGCACGATATAGGGCCTGCGCCCGTCGTAACCCAGGGCGCCCCACCAGACCTGGGCCTCGCGGGCCTGGGCCACGGCTTTGGCGACATCGTCCGCGGTGTGGATCGGGTAGTTGCCGACCACCTCGTGGGTCGCCGGATTGACGACGTCAAAGCTGCCGTCCCGTGGTGTTGACACGGTCCGGGGGTCCATCTGGTCCAGCTCGTCCATGCCCGTCACCTCTGCATGATGGCTGCGCAGTGTTCGCCGATCATCATTGCCGGGGCGTTGGTGTTGCCTCCGGTGATGCTCGGCATGATCGCCGTGTCGGCGACCCGTAGGCCCTCGATCCCGCGTACTCGCAATTGCGGGTCCACGACGGCGCGCTCGTCGCTGCCCATTCGGCAGGTGCCGACCGGGTGATAGACGGTGGTGGCGCGGTTCGGCAGTTCCCGGGCCAGCGCGGCGCGATCGCTGTGGCCGGCGCCCGGATGCAGTTCGACGACGTCCGACGCCACCAGCCGCGAGGCCATCGCCTCGCGGACCATCTCCAGGCCATCGAGAAGGACCTCTGCGTCGGCCGATTCGCGCAGGTAGCCGGGGTCGATGAGCGGGGCAGCGGTGGGGTCGTTCGACGCCAGCCGCAGCGAGCCGCGGCTCTTCGGGTAGATCAGCGTCGAAAGCAGGGTCAGCGCGGGCCGTTTGTCGACCACGTGCCGGATCGGCGCGTCCTGGTTCGGCGATGGGTAGGCCCAGGGCAGCGCGTGGATCTGCAGATCGGGGATGCGGGTGGCGATCGAGCTGCGGACGAAGGCGACCGCCTCGAACACCGTCCGGGAGACCCAGGTGCCGCCGCGCACCGCCTCCTCGATCAAGCCGCGGGCGAAATAGGGTGTGGTGCCGCGGTTGCGGCCGGACTTCGTGATGAACGTGATCGGCACGAACAGGTGGTCGTGCAGGTTCTCGCCGACCGGAAGGTCGGCGATGACGTCGATGCCGACCTCGCGCAGGTGCTCGGCCGGGCCGATGCCGGAGAGCATCAGCAGCTGCGGAGAACCGTAAACCCCGGCACTGAGGACGACCTCCCGGGTCGCCCGGATAATCTCCCGCCCCTGCCGGGTGAGGACCTCGACCCCGGTGGCGCGGCCCTGCTCGATGACCACCCGGGACACCGTCACCCCAGTCTCGACCTGCAGGTTCGGCGGCCGATCGTGGTCCAGGTAGGCCACCGACGTGCTGTACCTCAGGCTGTTGTGCACGCTCTGCTGGAAGACACCGACGCCCTCTTGTTCGGCACCGTTGTAGTCGTCGACCTTCTTGGTGCCGCTGGTCTGCGCGAAGGCCTCGATGAACCCCTCGGACGCCCTGGTCAGGCCCTTGACCCGGGTGACCTGAACCGGTCCGCCGGAACCGCGGAAGTCGGTGGGCCCGTCCTCCCAGTTCTCCAGACGCTTGTAGCTCGGCAGGACGTCGTCATAGCTCCAGCCCGGGCAGCCGTCGGCGGCCCAGTCGTCGAAGTTCTGCCGATTGCCGCGGACGAAGAGCATGCCGTTGATCGAACTGGAGCCGCCGAGCACCTTGCCCCGGACCTGAGGAATCCGCCGATTGAGCGCGCCGGCCTGCGGTGTGCTGACGAACCCCCAGTCGAAGCGCTTCTTCACCTGAGGGACGGAGTGCATCACCGCCACCAGGCCCGGGGTACGGATGATCCTGGAACGGTCGGTGCCGCCGGCCTCCAGCAGCACAACGCTCGCCCCGGCCTCGGCCAGCCGTCGGGCCACGATGCACCCGGCGCTACCGGCACCCACCACCACGTAGTCAGCGGTTCGCAGCATCCTTCACGCCTCTCGTCGGCATGAGAACACGTTACAGATCTAGACACGCAAATGAAACACGTTCTACTGCAAAATGACCAGAGCCGAATCGGTTCGAGCCGGGTTCGAGTCGGGCTTGAGTCGGGCTCCAGTCGAAATGGAGTCGGGATCGAGCCGGTTCAGTCGTGCGCGACCGCCGGATTGCCGGCGTCCGGATGGACCATGGCGCCGAACAACTTCCGAGCCTGCTCCGATCCCAGCGCGACGAAGAGCCCGGTCGCCTCGACCAACGCCGTGTCCGGGTCGGCGGCGGTGGCGATGAAGCCCTTCGCGGTCACCTTCCGGCCGCTGACCTCGGTCGCCTCTGCCCTCAGATGCAGCGCGGTCCGCAACGGCACCGGCGCCCGATACTCGGTCCGGAGGCTGACCGTCAGGCCGGGGTGACCAGCGGCAATGATCGCGTGGCCGAGCATCTGGTCCATCAGCAAGGCGCTGACGCCACCGTGGGCGTAGGTCGGTGGGCCCTCGAAAGCCAGCCCGAGCGTGCAGGTGCCGGTCACCACCCCGTCCAGTAGTTCAACGCGCAAGGGTGGCGCCAGCGCGCTGCCGCTCCCGCTGACCGGGTTGTACATCCTGATTCCGCCGAGCAGGTCGTCGGCTGACGCCAGCTGATGGCGGGTGCGCTGCTGTTTCGCGAGCGCTGTGGTCGCCTCCCGGAGTTCGGCGGCGACCCGGCGAAGCTCGTCGGACGAGACCTCCGTGGCGGTCGCGGTCTCGACCAGGGTTCGCATCGCCTCGCCCAGTTCTTCGATGGCCTCACGCCGAATTCGCAGCCCTTGTTCTGGATTCACTGCCGCATCGTACCGACGAAGCTCGCTGGGTGGTCGAGGAGTGTGGTCGATGAGCGCGGTCGTGGCCGCTGGGCGATCCGGTACCGAAGGTGTCGTTCGAGTCGTTGACACGAGTACCCAACCAAGCGCATGCTCGGGCTGCAAAACGATGCCTCCCGAGCACCTGCCTCGGCGGGTGTGGAGCGCCTGCCTCGCGGGTGTGGAGCGCCACAGTGTCCGGTCTGCCTGCCGTCCAAGGAGTTCGTCATGCCCGCAGGTCCCAGCGATCCCGGAATTGCTACCGAACCCGCACCCGCACCTGGCCTCGGAACCCAAGCCGCGGCCGAAACCGAATCCGAAACGCAGGTCCCGGCCGCCGGGAGCAGTCGCCGCCAGGTGCTGCGCGCTGCCGTCACGGTAGGCGCGGGCGTGATGTTCCCTGCCGCGGTGCTGAACCCGTCCGCGGCCTATGCCGCGCAGGCGCAGTACGACGTCGTTGTGGTCGGCTCCGGTGCCGCCGGAATGACGGCTGCGCTGACCGCGGCCAAGCGTGGGCTGAGCGTTGTGGTGATCGAGAAGGCGCCGACGTTCGGTGGCTCGGCGGCCCGTTCGGGGGCCGGGATCTGGATCCCGAACAACGAGGTGATCCTCGCGGCCGGCGTCCCGGACACCCCGGCCAAGGCCGCCACCTATCTGGCAAGTGTGGTCGGGCCCGATGTTCCCGCCGACCGGCAGGCGGCCTTCCTCGTCAACGGCCCCGAGATGATCTCGTTTGTGATGGACAACAGTCCGTTGCGGTTTCAGTGGATGGACGGCTATTCCGACTACTATCCGGAGCGGCCCGGCGGGATGCCCAAGGGCCGCTCGATCGAGCCTGCCCAACTGGACGGCCACATCCTCGGCGCCGAACTCGCGCACCTCAACCCCGCCTATATCCCCACCCCGGACGGCATTGTCGTTTTCAGCGCGGAGTACAAGTGGCTCAACCTGGTGGCGGTGAACGCCAAAGGCCTTGCGGTCTCGGCCGGGTGCGTCAGCCGGTACCTGGCTGCCGCGCTCCGCGGTGAGAAGCCGCTCACGATGGGCCAATCGCTGGCCGCGGGGCTGCGCGCCGGGCTGCTCGACGCAGGAGTCCCGGTGTGGTTGAACACCCCCTTCGTTGATCTGCGGTTCGACAGCGCCGGCCGCGCCAACGGTGTGGTGGTCGTGAAAGACGGTGTACAGACCCTGATCACGGCCAATCGCGGGGTGATCCTCGGCTCCGGTGGCTTCGAGCACAACCTGGCCATGCGGACCGAGTTCCAGCGCCAGCCGATCGGAATCGACTGGACGGTCGGGGCGAAGGAGAACACCGGCGACGGCATCGCGGCGGGCCGGCGGGCCGGGAGTGCGCTGGATCTGATGGAAGACGCCTGGTGGGGGCCGGCGATCCCGCTGCCCGACGAGCCGTACTTCTGCCTGGCCGAGCGGACGCTGCCGGGCAGCATTCTGGTGAATGCGGCCGGCCAGCGGTTCGTCAACGAGGCGGCACCGTACAGCGACGTCGTGCATGTGATGTACGAACGCAACGTGATCTCGCCGGATATCCCCGCGTGGCTCATCTTTGACCAGAACTACCGCAATCGCTACCTGTTCAAGGACGTCGCGGCGACGCTGCCGTTCCCCGACGAGTGGTTCACCAGCGGGGCCGCCTTCAAAGCCTGGACGGTTGAGGATCTGGCGCGGAAGATCGGCGTGCCGACAACCGCTTTGCGGTCCACCGTCACGCGGTTCAACGGCTTTGCCTTCGCCGGCAAGGACCTGGACTTCGGTCGGGGCAACAGCGTGTACGACCACTACTTCACGGACCCGGCCGTCATCCCCAATTCCTGTCTTGCCGCCCTGTGGCTGGCGCCGTTCTACGCCTTCAAGATCGTCCCCGGCGATCTTGGCACCAAGGGCGGGATGCGCACCGATGCTAAGGCCCGGGTGCTGCGGGCCAACGGCTCGGTGATTCCCGGACTGTATGCGGCCGGCAATGCCAGCGGCGCGGTGATGGGCCACAGTTATGCCGGCGCGGGCTCCACCATCGGCCCCGCCATGACGTTCGGGTACGTCGCCGCCAACACGATCGCCGCATCCTGACCGGCGTCCTGCTGAGGCGGACATTCGAGGGCCGACGGTCGCTTGCAACAGAGTCCCTTGCAAACAAACAGAGTCCCTTGCAAATAGAACAGGTTCTCATATGATGTTCGCCAAAGGAGGTACATGATGGCCAAGGTCAGCGTGTCCAAGCAGGTGTCCGCCGATCCGGAGAAGGTCTGGCAACTCGCCGTCGACCTGCCCCGGGAGGCCGAGTGGAACAGCATGCACGATGGTTTCACCGGTGACGTCCCTGAGGCGCTGGGGGAGGGGTCGACCTACAAGCAGCGAGTCAAGCTCATGGGCATGCCGGCCGAGATCGCCTGGAAGGTGACCGAGGCCAAGGCCCCGGGGCTGCTCGAACGCAAGGGTGACGGCCCGATGGGGGTCACGGCGATCAACCGCTGGCTGATCGAACCCTCCGAGGGCGGTTCGCAGATCACCCTGGAGGCGGAGTTCAGCGGGGCGGCGCTGGCCGGCCCGATGGCGATGATGGTGGAGAAGCAGGCTCGGTCGGCGACCGAGGCCTCGCTGGCCAAGTTCGGCGCGCTGCTCGGCTGAGCTTCGTCCGCTCTGCTCGCGTTCGGCCGATTGCGGCGCGCCGGTTCTGCAGTGCCGGTTCTGCAGAATCAAGTTCTGCAGGGTCAGTTCTGCAAGCGCGCCGCAATCGTCCGTTGCAGGGATGAAAGCTGGCTGTTCGTGAGCAAATTCGTTTGCGCGGTCGCGGCCTGGAGGATCGAGGGGTCCTCCAGGAGGATCTCGCTGGACTGCAGCAGGACCGTGCCGGCGCCGGTGAAGTCCAGTTGGCGCTCTTCGCCGCTCATCCGCCCGAAGAAGCCTTGGGCCGCGGTCAGGAACGAGGCCATCCAGGCGGCGTCGTGATGGTGTGATGGGCTCGGGCAGTCCGCCCAGCCGAGTAGTGCCTGCGGGTCCACCCGCACCGGTGGCTCGGCGAACATCACCGGCCCGTTCGAGCTGGCGAGGAACTTGCCGGTGCCGATCAGGGTGACGAAGCCGGGGACGATCGACTGCTTGAGCGCCAGGCCGGGGCTGAACGCCAGCAGGTTCGCCGCCCGGACGGTCAGGTTTCCGACGTCGAGATCGTAGGAGTTGATGTCGAAGCCGCGATCGCCGAGCACGAGTTTGCCCCGGCCGCTGGCCACCACCCAGTCCCGGGCGTACAGCGGGCTGGAGAACTGCGACGACACCATGGCATGCAGGTTGTCCATCGCGTTCAGCGGGTTGAACCGGATCTGCCCGTAGTAGGCGATCATTCGGCCCTTCTGCATGAACCATTCGCCGGCCAGGTCCACGCAGAAGGCGTAGGGGTTGATGTTGTCGTCGACCGGCAGGTTGGCCGGGTTCAGGGCGATGTTCATGGTTTCCCTTACAGCTTCTGCTCGGACGCCTGGACGTACACGGTTCCGTCTCCGGACACCTTCAACTGGATGGCCTCACCGGAGCCGCGGCCGACCGCTTCCCGCCAGCCGGCGTTGACCGTGGGCGTCACGGTCAGCGCACCGACGTGGCCGACGTAGGCCTGGGGGTCGACCGTGACCACTCGTCCACCGCCGACCTGCAGCGCCAACGTCCCACCGTGGGAGAGCACGGCGACCGGGCCCACGCCCGACACCGCGGTGGTGAACAGCCCCTGCCCGGTGACGGCGCCACGGATCGCGCCGCGCACCCCGCCCTGGGTACCGAGGAAGACCACCGAGGTCTGCATCGTCGCGGGGAAGGCGAGCAGCCGGTCGGCCTCAACCGACAACTCCCCACGACCGTCGATCTCGATGATCGTCACGTGGGCGCCGACGTGGCCGTAGAACACTTCCCCGCTACCGGTGGCGGCCATCAGCGAGGTGGATTCGCCGGCCATCGCGCGGCCGGCCATCCCGGCGAAGCCGCCGGCGCCGGGCATGCCGGCACCGAAGCCGCCGCCGATGCTCGCCGGGGAGAAGCGGACGTCGCCGTGATAGGCGAGCATCGCACCGCGCCGGGCAATGATCTCGCCGCCGGGGCCCACCAGGGTCCGCAGCACCTTGTGGTTGACCAGTTCGAAGGTCATGGCTCAGCGCTCCGCGGGCTGGATGTAGACCACACCTGAGCCGGCGAACCGGAGGCTGTAGGCCTCACCGTTGCCATCGCCGACGAAGGTCTTCCAGGACACGTCGGTCACGAAGGACTGCTGCAGTTGCCCGCGTGAGCAGACGTACGCGTCGGGGTCGACGACCAGCGGGTAGTCGGAGCTGACCTCTAGCGCGATGGCCGGCCCGTCGGACAGCACCGCGACCTGCCCGTGCCCGCTGATCGTGGAGGTGAACAGGCCCTGCCCGGTGGTCGCGCCGCGCAGTCCGGTGAACGTCACCGCGGTGCTGAGCCCATCGCCGAGGGCCAGCAGTGCGGAGGACTCGACCTGGAGCGTGTCGCCGTGCAGGTCGATCAGCTCAACCTCGGTGGCGTCGACGGCCAGATACACCAGGCCCTTGCCGGTCATGTCCATCAGGTCCAGGGATTCGCCGGTGAGCTTGCGCTTGAGCGCCCCGCGCAGTCCCTCGCCGGCACCGACTCCGCTCTTCTTGAACGTCACCGCTCCCTCGTAGGCGACCATCGCTCCCGAGCGTGCCCGGACCGTTTCGCCGTCGAGGTGCACCTCGAGTATCCGCTTGCCATTGGGCCGAAACGAAGCCACCGCAGTCCTTCCTGTTGGGAGCGTGCCGCCCGGTTGGGAGCGTGCCGCGCCGGCTTGGCCCGCCGACAGGCTGCGGCCTCTGCCGAGGCGCAACCGTACCCTCACCGGCATCGCCCGGCGTGCATTCTCCAGGTCAGAACGGCTGCGGATCCCGCCGGCCGACGAGGAAGTACCCATTTCTCCCGCGCCGCCGCAGCAGCGGGGACTTGTAGATCGCCGCGCCCGCCATCGGCGAGGTCAGCCCCGCGTCCTTGAGCGCCTGATTCAGCGCCATCCAGTGCAGTTCCTTCCCGTCCAGGATGGAGATGATCAGCCGGTCGTGCGGGTGCAGGTCGGGCAGCGCTCCGACCGGCTCAACCTCGTCGTTGCCGGTGAGCCGCCAGTCCTCGCGAGCGTTCACCCAGGCGCGGATGGCATCGATCGGTAGCGGCCATTCCCCGGGTGCCCGCGGCCAGCGTTTCTGCGAGGACCGCGCGATGGCGGTCGGAATCTGCTCCACCGGGATCGGGATTCCGAGGGCCCGGATCCGGGTCATCGCCGCGGTCAGCGGCGTCGCGACGTCCCGCCGCGGCCACAGCCAGGCCGAGTAGCCGGCGGTTCCGAGCACCTCCCGCAAGGCCTCGGCATCGTTGCCGGCATCGATCCGGAGGCCTTCGTCGGCCAGACGCTCCAGGGCGCGATTCACGGTGCTGAGGCCGTAGCGACGCATCTGAGTGTCGACGGTCCTGCGGGCTCGGGTCAGATCGGCCGCCCGCGGGACGACGAACTCGGCCGCGATAGTCCGGCGCAGGGCCTGGGGCAACACCTCGAAGCCCAGGTCGGCGCCGCACCAGCCGGCGAAGTCGGCAAGCGTGCGCGGATCCGAGAGCTCGTCGGCGCCGGCCGCCTCGAGCGCCGATCGGGCCCGGGCCGCGGTGCGGATCGCGCCGTCTCCCAGCACGGCCAGCAGGTCCGCCAGCCCCGGTGGTGGGCCGAGCAGCTGGGCGTGGTCGCGAGCCGCGTACATCCAGGAGCGCACGGTTGCCGGGTGCATGCCCAGGTCAGGCGACTTCATCCCGACAGGTGGCAGCCATCCGGCGGCTTCCCGAATCAGCCGCAGCCCTTCCGGCAGCCGCGCGATCGGGACGTGCCGGGCCAGCAGGTAGCCCAGAGCCTGCGACGGCGTGACGGAGGCAGGCCAACGGGTGGGCAGAGCTGTCGGCACAGGACCTATTTTGCACCCGATACCGGCCCTGGAAAACCGTAGACGACGAACTGATGTTCGATTCCCAGGATCTCAGCGCGATTTTCCGCCGCGTGCCTCGAAGTACCGGTTCAGGCGGATGAACAGGCGGTTCCTCTTGGTGTTCTGGAACGCCGCGCAGCGCCAGCGGTTGTCGACACGGACCATGGTGAACGTCTGCACCTTGTCCGGATGGATCGTGCCGCGCTTGCCGATTCCGCCTTCGGTCACGACAACGGCCGTGCTCGGGTTCAGCATCCTCTGCTCCAGCACCCGCATCACCATCCGGCTGCCCTTCTGCCATTTCTCGAAGACCGGGACGTGGGCGCGCTCAATCGCGGTGCGACCGAAGTAGGCCAGGCCGACGTAGATGATGTAGCTGGCGTCGTCCGTGAACTCGGCCGCGTACGCCGTGGCATCGCCGGCGTCCCAGGCGCTCACCATCCGGGCGAGGCATCCGTCAATCGTGTCGTCCAGTACCTCTGGCATGCCGATACCTCCGGTAAAGTTAGCTGCATGAGGGCAATGGTTGTATCTGTGCAGATATTATTGGCCGGGGTGTGCCGATGACAAGGCCCGAGGATCTCGCCGGCCGGTATCGCCGGTACCTCGCTGCGTTGGTGCTGTTCCACCTCGCGGCGTCCGACGAGGTCGGACTCAGCGGCACCGACTACCAGGCGAACAACGTGCTCCAACTCGACGGACCGATGCTGAGCGGAGAACTGGCCCGCCGGCTCGCGCTCAGCTCCGGGGCGACGACCAGGCTCATCGATCGGATGGTTGCCGCCGGTTACGCCCGGAGAGTGGCCGACCCGTCCGACCGGCGTCGCGTCCTGGTCGAGCACACCGGGTACCTGCCGGACCGGCTGGCCGAGATCCTGGAGACCGTCAGAGAGCCCATCGGTAAGGTTTTGCAGGGTCTTTCGGCGGATCAGCTGAACGGTCTTCAGCACTACCTTGACGGAGCCGCCGAGACCTACGGCGCGGCGACAAGGGCCCTGCGGGACGGTTCCGACCGGACCGGACGGTAGCCGTCGGAGATCACCTGGCGGGGGCGCCGGCCTTGACCAGGGGGACGGTGATGGTCTGGGCGGACGTTCGGACGGTCAGCTTGGTGGGAACCTGTCCCGGGCGCAGGCCGGCGGGCAGGCTGAGCGTGTACGTGAGGCCCGGCCAGCCGACCACGGTGAGGTTCGCGGCGATGGTCAGGGTCGTGGCGGTGCCGTCGGCTGTGGTCAGGGTCGCGATCGGCCGGCCCGCCGGGATCAGGGTCGCCGTGTGCAGGGTCTTGCGGGCGGCGACGATCAGGGCGTCGCTGGCGGTGAACGCATTGGTCAGGATCTTGGGTCCGGGCGCTCCGAGCAGCGCACCGTAGACCGTGTAGACCCGACCGGAGACGGTGCGCTCGGCGGCGAACAGCAGGCAGCCGCCGGCGGCTTTGGTGGAGCCGGTCTTGATCCCGATGACGCCGTGCTTACCGAGCAGCTTGTTGGTGTTCTTGATCTTGTTCAGCGGGATCCGCGCCGAGGTCTGCCGGACGATCGTCGCGAAGGTCGGATTGGCCATCGCCACCGGGGCGAGTTTCAGCAGATCGGTGGTGGTGCTGCGGGAGCTGGAGCTCAGGCCGGAGGTGTCGGCGTAGTGGGTGGAGGTCATGCCCAGGCGGGCGGCATTCTGGTTCATCTGCTTCACGAAGCCAGAGACACTGCCGGCGTGCCAGCGGCCCAGGATGTCCGCCATGTTGTTGCCGGAAGCGAGCAGAAGTCCTTGCAGCGCTTGGCGTTCGCTGATCCGCTCGCCTGCCTTGACCTTCACCAGGGATTCGCCCTGGGCCTTCCGCCGAGCGTAGGAGGCAGCCTCGGCGCGGGTGACAATGATCTTCGGCCCGTTCTGCTTGGCGGTGAGCGGGTGGCTGCGCAGGATCACGTAGGCGGTCATCACCTTGGTGACGCTGGCGATCGGGGCGGCCTTGCTGTTGCCAGAGCGGCCGAGGACGCCGATGCCGGCCACCGCGAGTTGGGCATGGCCCTTCTTCGGCCACGGGATGGCCTTTTTCGGGCCCGGCAGGGTCAGCTTGGCGGGGAGGGCGAGAACGGCCTTGGTCGCGGGGGCGGGTGTCGGGGTCGGCGTCGGGGTTTGGCTGGCGGTGGCGGTGGCGGTCGCGGACGGCGTGGCCGCCTGGGCGGAGGACGCGAGCGCGGTGCCGGGGACGGCCGCGACCAGGACCAGGGCCGCGAAGGTGAGGGCGGGACGCTGGACCATTGGGGAGTCTCCTTGTTGGCCTGGCAGTGGGTCCGTCGCTGCTCAGAAGTCACGGCAAGCGACCGTCGCTCTGCGTTGAATCTACATTGCCGAGGGTGCGGACGGCGGGAGGAGACGCGGAGTGGCTCAGGTTCGAACAGCTGCGTCACACTTTCGGGCGGTCGTTCGTCAGCGCAATGACGAGAGCAGTGACGAGAGGGGAGTAGCGCCGATGTTGTCCATGAGCAAGTACAGCCAGCAGTACATCGATGAATGCCGCGCGAAGCTGGAGGCGCAGGTCTCGGCCTACCGCGAACTGACAGCGGCGGTAACGGATCGCGCCGCGGTCGACCGGTTCGAGCCGGTGTTCTTCAACAACATGGTCATTGTGCTGGAGAACTACTTCGTGCACCGGTTGCGCGCGGCCGAGGGAAAGAACGGCAATCCGCTGAACGAGGTCCGCATGCTGAGCACGTCGATGCTGAGTAACAACGGCAAACTGGTGGCCGACAAGCAGATCAGGCTGGACCCGGCCAAGTCCGTCCTGAGGTATGCGGTCGGGGACGAGATCAGGGTGCGCGAAACGGATTTCGACCGGCTGTGCAAGGCGTTCTTCGCCGACCTGGAGAGCAAGTACCTCTGAGGACGCGGCAGTCGCCGTCCAGGATGGCGGTTGGGGGCACGATCACAGTGGGGCGGTGGGGAGGAGATTGCGGACGGCGTCCGCCGAGGGTGCGACGAGGGCCCTCGCGGCCAGGGCCGTCGTCTCCGGGAGCACTAGGGCACGCACCGCCTGCTTGATGCCCGGCACCGCGCGCGGTGTGACGCTCAGTTCGCGGACGCCGAGACCGATCAGCACTCCTACCGCGCGTTCGTCGGCGGCCAGTTCACCGCAGACCGCGACCGTGGTGCGCGAACCGGCGCCACGGCAGGTGGCGTCGATCAGTTGGAGCACCCCGGGATCGAGCGCGTCAGCAAGCGACGCGATCGTGTCGTTGCCGCGCTCCGCGGCGAGGGTGTACTGGGTCAGATCGTTGGTGCCGATGCTGAGGAAGTCCACATGCGGGGCGAAGGTCGCGGCCTTCAACGCTGCTGCCGGCACCTCGATCATGATCCCGACCTGGAGGCCGGCCGGTTCGCCCCGGCCGACCCGCTTGATCGCCGCGTCCAGGACCCGCCGCGCCCGGATCAGTTCGTCCAGGGTGCTCACCATCGGGAACATCACGCTCACCGGGACGTCGTGGGCGACCCGAACCATCGCGAGCAACTGGTCGGCCAGCAACCCGGGCCGCTGCAGGGCCAGGCGGATGCCGCGGACCCCGAGGAACGGGTTCGCCTCTACCGTCTGGGACAGGTAGTCCAGCGGCTTGTCGCCGCCGACGTCCAGGGTGCGCAGCGTGATTCGGCGGCCGGTCAGGGTTTTGGCCAAGCCCCGGTAGGCCGCCTCCTGCTCGTCCACCTCGGGTGCCTTGGACCGGCCGAGGAACAGGAACTCGGTGCGCACCAGACCGACCATGTCCGCACCGGATTCCGCCGCGGCCCGGGCGTCCTCAATCGATCCGATGTTCGCCCCGACCAGGATCTCGACGCCGTCCCGGGTGATCGCCGGCGCCTCGGCGTGGGCCAGCGCCTGCCGGTTCCGGTCCTGCGCGGCGGTGGCTCGCTCCCGGAATCGGGTCAGCTCGGCGGCGGACGGGTTGACGATCAGTTCGCCGGTGCTGCCGTCCACCGCGAGCGGTGTGCCGTCGGCGATCCGGAGCACGTCCGCCCCGGCTCCGACCACGGCCGGGATGCCGCGCGCCCGAATCAGGATCGCGCTGTGTGCGCTCGGAGTGCCGAACGCCAGGACGACGGCGGCCACCCGTCCGGGGTCCAGGGTCGCGGCCTCGGTCGGGGTGAGATCCGCGGCGACCAGCACCCCGCCGCGCTGCGCCGGCTGCTCGGTGGGATCGCTCTTGCCGAGCAGGTGCCGTGACACCTGGTTGCCGAGGGCTCGGACGTCGGCGGCACGGGCCTGGAGATAGGGGTCGGTGAGCGACTCGTATCCGGCGGCAGCGACCGAAACTGCGTTCGCCCAGGCGCTGTTCGCTGCCTGCCCGGCACTGATCCGGGACCGGGTGGACTCCAGCAGTTCCGGATCCGCCAGCAGGGCCAGGTGGGCATCGAAGATCGCCGCGTCCGCCTCGCCGACATCGCGGGCCACTCGGCTGCGAATCTCCCGTACCTGGGTCTTGACGGCGTCGATCGCCGCATCCAGGCGGCGTCGTCCCTCGGCGGGGTCCTCGACCGGCTCGGCGCTGGAATCGGCGGTTGGCACTGGTCTGGCTAGCACTGGTCTGGCTAGCACTGGTTCGGTTGGCACTGGTTTGGTTGGCACTGGTTCGGATTCGCCGGCCAGCCTGGCCGGACCGATGCCGATCCCGGGGGACGCGGGCAACGGCCCGCCGGTGGCCTCCGTCGTTCCGTCGTCCGACGTCCCTCGTTCTGTGGTGATACCGCCCAGCACACCGGCACCGGCACCGGCACCGGCGGGATCATGGGTGGACGTGCGCTCGTCGAAGTTGCGACGGGCCAGCGACAGCACCTGCTCGACGGCCTCGCGGGCCTGCGGGCCCGAGGCGCGCACCTCGACATCGTGGCCTTGCAACGCGCCGAGGGTCGCCAGCCGGGACAGGCTCGCTCCGGGAACCCAGCCCGAACCGGCGGTGAGGTTCCTCAGTTCCACCCGGGTATCAAGGCCCTGCAGTGCTTGCACGAGACGTGCCGCCGGGCGGGCATGCAGTCCGTGATCGGGAGTGACCTGGAACCGTCCGCTGACCGTGTCGTCCCCGCCCTGCGGTTCCTGTTCCGTCTGCCCAGAGGGAACGAAAGGGCCTAACTGGGACTGCTTTCCGGCGAGTGCGGCCACCGCCTCGGCAGCCACCTCCACGCGTCCGGCACCGGAGAGCGCCGTGACCGCCGCGACCACCAGCCCTTCGACCAGCGGGGCCGGGCACAGCAGCACTCGCTGCCGGGCGTCGTTGTCCTCGAGGAGCTCCAGCGCCATTTCGGCGGACAGGACGGCGCTGCCGAGATCCATCAGGACGACAACGCCATCACCGTCCTGGTCGGCCTCGACAAGCGCCTCGGCGATCTGCGCGGCATCGGTCCCGAAGGTCTCCTCGTCCAGCCCGGCCGCGACCACGATCGGGACGTGCTGACCCTGCAGCATCTCCTCGGCGAGGGCCACGGCGGCGCGGGCCAACACCCGGCTGTGGGCGACAACGACGATCCCGACCATGGGGTTCGGTCAGTCCTGGTCGGACGGGGTGTTGGTGGGCGGGGTGTTGGTGGGCGGGGTGTTGGTGGGCGGGGTGTTGGTGGGCGGGGTGTTGGTGGGCGGGGTGTGGTTGGACGGAGCGTTGGTGGACGAGGTATTGCCGAGGGTGGCCGCTGCCGCGCCGATGAGCAGGGCCATTGAGGTGGCGCCCGGATCCTGGTGCCCAATGCTGCGCTCGCCGAGGTAGCTGGCCCGGCCCTTGCGGGCGAGCATCGGGGTGGTCGCGTCCCGGCCCGTCTCGGCGGCGGTCGCGGCGGCCTTCAGGGCTTCACTCAGTGGTCGATGGTCGGCGAGGGCCGCGTCCAGGGCATCAACCGCCGGCGCGAGCGCATCGAACATGGTCTTGTCCCCGGCCTCGGCCTTGCCCCTGGCGACAATGCCGTCCAGCCCGCCACGCAACACTTTGGCCAGCGCCCGGCCGTCCAGGCTCTCGACGTCTCCGGCCGCGGTCGCCATCCGGAGGAAGAGGGTGCCGTAGAGCGGGCCGCTGGCTCCGCCGACGTTGCTGACCAGCGTCATCCCGACGCGTTTGAACAGCGCGGCGGCAGTGGTGGAGGCAGGCTCCGCCAGTGCCGCGAGAACGACGGTCATCCCGCGGTTCAGGTTCGCTCCGTGATCGGCGTCGCCGATCGGGGAGTCCAATTGGGTCAGGTAGTCGCGGTGCTCGGCTACCTCGGCCGCGAACCGGCGGATCCAGCTTTCCAGCGCCGCGACATCAACCTGCGCGACATCCACCTGTTCGTCGGCCACGGTCAGATTCCCCAGCGCAGTCCTGGGGTGCGGACCGGGGCGTCCCAGAGCCGGACCAGTTCGTCGTCCACCGCCAGTAGGGTGACCGAGCAGCCGGCCATGTCGAGGCTGGTGATGTAGGGACCGACGAGCGACCGGACGACGGTGACACCGGCCTTCTTCAGGATCGCCGCCACCTCGCCGTACATCAGGTACAGCTCGATCAGCGGAGTAGCGCCCATCCCGTTGACAAAGGCGATGACGCCGGAGCCGGCGGTGAAGTCGAAATCGCTGAGAATCGGTTCGACCAGCAGTTCGGCGATCTCTCGGGCCGGAGCCAAGGGGAGTCGCCGTCGACCGGGCTCGCCATGGATCCCGATGCCGATCTCCATCTCGCTCTCGGGCAGGTCGAAGGTCGGCTTTCCGGCGGCCGGGACTGTGCACGACGTCAAGGCCATTCCCATGCTCCGGCCCTGCGCGTTGACTCGGCGGGCGACGTCGGCCACCTCGGCCAGGCTGCGGCCCTGCTCCGCGGCGGCACCGGCGATCTTCTCCAGCAGGACGGTGACACCGACCCCTCGCCGACCTGCGGTGTAGAGGCTGTCCTGGACGGCGACGTCATCGTCGGTCACGACGGCAATCACCTCGGCGCCGGAATCAGCTGCCGCCATCTCGGCCGCCATCTCGAAGTTCATCACGTCGCCGGTGTAGTTCTTCACAATGTGCAGCACGCCGGCGCCGGCGTCGACGGTCTTGGTCGCCTCGAGGATCTGATCCGGCACCGGCGAGGTGAACACCTCACCGGCGATGGCGGCGTCCAGCATGCCGAGGCCCACGAAGCCGCCGTGCATCGGCTCATGGCCGGACCCGCCACCGGACACCAGAGCGACCTTTCCGGAGACCGGTGCGTCACCGCGATAGACGATTCGGTGCTCAAGATCCACCCGGATCTCGGGGTGCGCGGCGGCCATCCCCAGCAAGGCTTGGCCGACGACGTCGCCGGGTTCGTTGATCAGCTTCTTCATCGATGCTCCCGCGGGTGTGTGGATCGGGCCATCTCCGAACAGCATTCGACGAAGTCGAATGTCACACGGACGATACGCTCGGGATACACGGCGGACAAGGACGCCGGCCGCGGCTCGGTGCTGCCGAAGCACTCTCGGTTCAGGGGAACTCCCGTGGCGGTCGGCCGTACAGCGGCTGGGTTCCGTTCCCGTGTGCCCACTTCGGGTGCCAAGGCCAGTGCCCGTCATGGTCGCTCCAGATCACCTGCAGCCCCGGCACCGGCCCGGCCTCGCTTTCGTACGTTTCCTGGGCGTCCACCAGTTGGGTGGGGTCGTCGACCGGGACGAACTGCCAGCGGTGCCCGTTGGACTTGGTCAGGATGTTCCCGGCGGCGTACCGCGCTCCGGCACGGATCTGTTCGGCGAATCCGTTCAGGAACTGTCCGGCCGAGGCGTGCTGCAGGCCGCTGACCAGCAGCTCCGGATGGCCGTGATATCGCGTCAGGCCGATCGTGTAAGCGAAGGCCACTGTGGTGCCGTCGCCCGTCACTGTCGTCACCGACCAGCCGTGCCGTTCGATGTTCTGCAAGCGATGCTGCAGGATCTCGTCGTCCGTCCACCCCTGGCACTTCAAGCACATGATCATCACCCCTGATGCCCGATTCTGCTCTTACCGGGACACGCTAGGACGGACCACCGACAGTTTGGCGGGGGCTCGCGCCGGGCACAGCGGGTGCCCCAACAGCTGCGTTTTGCAAAATAGTTGATCCTGACTAGTCGATAGTGAATACTCGTCACGTCGCCGTCAACCGGGCGGGCGCTGGACGGAGAGCGACGGCATGTCTGGGACCAGGAAGGTCGGCAATCCGCTGGCCCTGGCGGTGCTCTCGTACCTGACCCGCAGGCCGATGCACCCGTACGAGCTGAGCCGGACGCTTCGGGACAACGACGACGGACGCAGCTTCAAGTTCAATCACGGCTCGCTGTACATGGTCTTCGGCCAGCTGGCCAAGGCGGGGTTCGTCGTCGCGCTGGACACGACCCGAGACGGGCAGCGCCCGGAACGCACCCGGTACGCGCTCACCGCCGCCGGCCGGGCCGAGATGCGCGACTGGATGCGCACTTTGGTCGAAGAGCCGGAGCACGAGTTTCCGCACTTCGTCGCCGCGCTATCCCTGATCGCGGCGTTGCCGCCGGACGAGGTCGTTGACCTCCTGCGTCGCCGGCTGGTCCGGCTCGCCGAACGACGAGCCGAGATCGCCGCGCTGGTCGAGACGACGCTGGCGGCCGGTGAGCACCCACTGTTCCTGGTCGAAGAGGAGTACCGACTCGCCCTGCTGGACGCCGAAGCGGCCTTCGTCGACCGCTTCATCGAGCAGATCACCAACCCCGATACCGGCTGGGGTCCGGCGTGGGCCCAGGTTCTCGCCTCCTTTCCGTTGCCGCCGGCTGACGAAGACATCGAGCAGCCCTGAACACAGCAGCCCTGAACAGAGCAGCCCTGAACAGAGCAGCCCTGAACAGAGCAGCCCCGAACAGAAGGGAGCAGTCATGAACGACATCCGCGCGGCCCTGATCATCGGCGGCGGCATCGCCGGCCCGGTAGCGGCGATCGCCCTGCAGAAGGCGGGCATCGAGGCCACCGTCTACGAGGCGTACCCCGGCACCGCGGACGGTGTCGGCGGCATGCTCACGCTGGCGCCGAACGGGCTGGACGCGCTGCACCTTCTCGGCGCGGATGAGGCCGTCCGGGCGGTTGGTCTGCCGATGAACCGCATGGTCATCGCGGACGGCCGGGGTCGATCGATAGGGGTCATCCCGGGGCTGGACGGATTGCCGCCGTCGGTGGCGATGTCCAGGCCGGACCTCTACCGCTGCCTGCAGGACGAGGCGGTGACGCGAGGCCTTCGGATCGAGCGCGGCAAGCGACTGACCGGCGTCGACGAAACCGAGCACGGGATCATCGCCCGGTTCGCCGACGGCAGCACCGCCGCCGGTGACGTGCTGATCGGCGCCGACGGCACCCACTCCACGGTGCGTGCCCTGATCGACCCCGCCGCCTCGGGACCGTGGCACGTCCCGTTGCTCAACTTCGGTGCGGTGGCCGAGGTCGCGGTGGCGGCGGAGCCGGACACCACCTACTTCATGTTCGGTCGACGGGCCTTCCTCGGGTACTGGGGGCAGCCGGACGGGACCACGGCCTGGTTCAGTAACCTGCCCTACCCGCAGCCGATGACACCGGCCGAGGCTCGACGGCAATCGGCATCCGATTGGCTCGAGGTGCTGCGCGAGGCGTATGCCGATGACACCCCGGCCGCCGAGTTGCTGCGGCACACCAGCGCCGACCAGTTGATCGCGCTCGGATCCGTCGAGATCATGCCCACGCTCCGGCACTGGCATCGCGGCCGGATGGTGCTGATCGGGGACGCGGTGCACGCGCCGTCCCCCAGTTCCGGCCAGGGCGCCTCGCTGGCGATCGAGAGCGCCATCCAGCTCGCCCGGTGCTTGCGCGATATTCCAGATCTACCAACCGCTTTCGCCAGCTATGCGGAGCTCCGCCGGTCCCGGGTGGAGAAGGTCGCCGCGCGGGCGGCGAAGACCAACAACAGCAAGGCGCTCGGCCCAGCGGCGATCACCATGATGCGGCTGTTGATGCCGCTCGCGACCCGGACGTTCCTGACCCCGGAGAAGACTCTCGGCCTGGAGCAGCGGTACCGGATCGACTGGGACGCCCGCGTGGCGGTCGATACGGTACCGCCGGTGCGCAGATCCGAACGCTGACAGACGGCCGTCGTTCATGACGTATCTGTATTGCTGTGGTTGGGCGGTTTCCTGACTGCTGGAGCCTGTGCCCGGACCCGACAGGAATCAGGAGGACAGCGTGAAGCATTCGTTCAGGGGCGCGATGGCCGTGACGGCAACTGCCGTGGTGGCGGCGGTGGCCACAGCCACGGCGATGGGAGCGGTCGGAGCTCAGGCGCCGGAGAAGAACGGGACGACGGCGCTCACCGGCCGCGCCATTCTGGCGTCCAACACCTTCCGGGCCGGCTCCGCGCCGTCTGGTGCGTTCTTCAGCGCCGGGGACCGGGCGGGTGCCGCGGCCAACGGCCTGACCCTGCCGGCCACCGGGCCGGCCTTCGCCGAGCAGCCGGTGCAGGGCTTCAGCGGACTCATCCCCACCAGCACCCGCGGGCAGTACTGGGCGCTGTCGGACAACGGCTACGGTGGCCGGGCCAACAGCGCCGACTTCCAGCTCTGGGTGCACAAGGTGCAGCCCACCCTGACCGCAGGTGCCGCATCGCCCGGTCCGGTCGCAGTGCTCCCCGGCGGGTTCGGGCTCTCGGACCCGGGCCACAAGGTGTCGTGGAAGATCGTCTGCGACCCGACCGGTGCGGAGCTGCCGCCGTTCGACTTCAACGTCCTGCCGGCCACGACCCCGGCGCTGTGCGGGCCGGCGAGAGCACGCCGGCTGACCGGATTCGACTTCGACCCGGAGTCGGTGCAGGTCGCTCACGACGGCACGTTCTGGTTCGGCGAGGAGTTCGGTCCGTTCCTGCTGCACACCGACCGCACCGGTCGCCTGCTCGAGGCGCCGATCGCGGTGCCCGGGGCGACCTCGCCGCAGAACCCGAAGCTGAACGTTCTGGGTGGCCAGCGGCCGACCCTCAACGGCTCGAAAGGCTTTGAGGGAATGGGTATCTCGCCCGATCGAGACACCCTCTATCCGCTCCTGGAAGGCGCGGCCACCGGCGATAACCCGAGCGACCTGCGGATCTACACCTTCGACATCGACCGGCGCCGCTTCGGCGCGCTCAACCACTACCGGGTCGAACTGCCCGCGGCCGTCGTCAACACGGCGACTCTGAGATTGGCCGATGGCGCGCTCGCCTACCCGGGCGACCCGGCTCCGCCGGCCAGCACGGGCAAGAACTCGATCGGCGAGTTCACGATGATCAACAAGCGACAAGGCCTGATCATCGAGCGGGGTCCCGGCGGCGACGCGCCGAGCGTCCCGCGTTTCCGCGGCGTCTTCCTGGTCACCCTGCCGACCAAGGGTGACGGCCGACTGGTGGAGAAGCAGCCCCTGGTGGACCTGATGGCGATCCCGGACTCGGACGGCACCGGCGGGGATGGCGACTACTTCCGCTTCCCCTACGGCACCATCGAGGCGATCACCCCGCTCGACGACAACGACCTGCTGATCGTCGACGACAACAACTACCCGTTCTCCAACGGCCGCTCGTTCAGCCAGGGCGGGACCGCCGGCAACGGCCTTCGTCCGGACGACAACGAGTTCATCCGGGTGCATGTCACTCCGGAGCTGGACGTCGACCGGCGGGTGTTCACCTCGCCGTCGTCCTGACCCCGGCGGGGCTCTCAGCTCGCTAACCCGTTCTCAACCACCGCCGTGATCTTGTCCGAACCGACCGCCGCCACCGGCGATGGTCGGGTCTGGGCAAGATCACGGTGGGTTTGCGGCGAGCGACACTGCGAGCTCGGCGGCGCGCTGGGCGAATCCGGTCCAGTCCGGCGGGGTGGCGGCCAGTCGCGGGACGGCGCGCACCTGAGCACAACTGCGCTGGGACCAGGTATCAAGCCGACCGGCATGGATGGCGAAGTGCACCAGGATCCCGCCGGACCAGCCGTAGGCGTCGATGTCCGTGGCGTCGTCCTCGACCGTCACTCGTTGTCGCCCGGTGGTCCATTCCAAAGCCTGCAGCTCTCCCTGGATCCGGCCGGCGAGCTCAAAAGCCATGGCAGCGGAAGCACGATCGCGGGCTCCCTCCAGGTCGGAGCGGGCCTGCGTGATGGCCGCGGGATCTCGGCGCAGCACCGCAGCGACCGCGTCGGCCAGGTCGGCGGCATCGATGGTGCCGATCCCGCGGGCCCGGGCCATGTCGAGTTCGGCGCCTCGCAAGCCGGTACCCGCATGCGCCAGCGGCAGGATCCGGTGCAGGGCGCTCACCGTCTGCCGAGCCCGCTCGCCGCCGAGGTAGGGACCGAAGTACTGGACCCCGGCGGCATCCTGGCGGACATGCGCGACGCTCAGCCCGGGAGCGCTCGGCCGGGTGTCGAGGCGCAGATACACCGGGGTCTCCTGGCCGCCGCGGGTCCGGTTCCAACGGGGCAACGACCGCTCCAGCAGGTTGCGTTCCAGCCAGGTCGCCTCGTGCACGGAGTCACAGGCGACCGCCTCAACCCGGTCGATCTGGGCCACCATCCGTGCCAGATGCCGCCGGCCGCGCAGCTTCGACCAGTACGAGGACACCCTCGGCCGCAGTTCGGTGGCCCGGCCGACGTACAGGACGGTGCCCCTGGCATCCCGGAACCGGTAGACACCGGGGGCGCGGGGCAGCTGCAGGATCGTCCGACGCAGGTCCACCGGCATGACGGTTGCGACCACACCGCGACCGTACACGCGGCGGGACTCGCCCCAGGTCGGCTATCGTGATTCTCGGCGCCGGAGGACGCCGCCGGGTCCGCGGACAGGACAGAGTCCACCTCCTGAAGTACGTGATCACGTGTCGGTGACGATCTCCCGGCTCGATCTGCGGACCGCGAGCCTGCTGAGGAGACGTCATGCCCGACCTTCCCGCGCGTCCCGATCTCGACCAGCTGCGTCACCAGGCAAAGGATCTGCTGCAGGCCGCACATCGTGGCGAAGCCGCCGCGCTGGCCCGGATCCGGGCGGTCTCGGACCGGCTGATCCTGGCCGATGCCCAGTTGGCACTGGCCCGGGAGTACGGCTTCACCAGCTGGGCCCGGCTCAAGGCCGAGGTTGAGCGCCGCGAGATCCTCGATGACCGGGACGTCGGCCGGCTCATCGCTCTGCTGGCTCAGGACTCAGGCCTGGCGGTGGCGGAGCTGGAACACTGGCGTGACCATCCGGGCGGGGCGGCACCGCTCAACTACGTCGCGATGCTCCGCTTCGACACCGCCCGGCACCGCTGGCGCGACGTAACCGGCACCGCAGCGATGGCCCGAGCACTGCTGGCGGCCGGAGCCCAGGCCGACGGCGACCCTGGCGACCGCGAAACCCCGTTGATGACCGCGGCCAGCTACGGGGACGCCGAGGTCGCGAAGGTCCTGATCGAGGCCGGGGCCAGCCTGGAGGCCACCGCGGCGCCGGACGCCGGTGGCGTTCCCGGCGGGACGGCGCTCCTGCACGCGGCGGTGTTCGGGATGACCGACGTCGTGGACCTGCTGGTGGCCGCCGGTGCGCAGATCCCGGACCTGGTGCTGGCGGCCGCCGCCGGCGACCTCACCGGCTGGCCGGTGGCCGAGGCCCCGCAGGAAACCCGGATTCTGGCGCTGATCATGGCCGCTCAGCACGAGCGGGTGAACGCCGTCAACCAGCTCGTCGCGGTGGGGACACCAGTGGATGCCGTGGACGTGGCCTGGGGTCGCCACGCCCTGCGGGTCGCGGCCGAGCACGGACGACCCGAGAGCGTGCGGACACTGCTCGCCCACGGCGCCGACCCGTCCCTGCGCGACTGGCAGGGACGGACGGCGCTCGACCTGTGCCGCTCCGGGGCGGCGAACCACCCGGGGCGAGCTGGTCATGCACAGGTCGAGGCCATCCTCGAGGCCCTCGGTGATGATCGGCCTACGGAGTGAGCCCCCAGCGGGTCCGCGTCCGGGTGTTCTCCAGGCCGGTGAAGCCCTCGCCCGGGTTGAGCGTGTCCTCACCGAAGTCCACGTCCGGATCGTCCGCTGTGCCACCCACGCCGTCCGGCCCGACGGCGTACAGCAGCGGGAAGTTACCGCCCTGGTCCATCAGGTTCAGCACGGTGTTGAACTGGTCGACGTGCCAGTTCCCCAGGTAGTGCCCGGCTTCGTGGGAGGCGATGTTGCCCAGCGCGGTGCCGACGAACTGCACCCGGTTGCTGGCGGGGGTGAGGTAGGCGTTGAACGATGCATCGGGCTCGTCGGCCACCGAGGCGGAGACGATATCGAGCAGGATCAGCGCCGTTTCGGCGGTGTCGAAGTTGCCCGGATCGATGGACTGGGCGATACCGATGGTCTCTACCCCCGACTCGGCGATGGTGCCGCCGATGATCAGTCGGCTGACGTTCGGCTGGCCGAACGGGTCGGCGTTGTCCCGGCTGTTCAGTATCTTGATCTTGACGCCGGTGCCGGCGAAGTCCTGCTTCAGGTTCTCGGTGACCGTGGCGATGATCCGGTTGATCAGCGCGTTCTGCTGCGCGGCCGGGATGCCCCAGCGCCCGATGAAGGCGGACAGCGGGGAGAGCGTCGAAACGCCGGGCCCGCCGAAGATCGCCGTGTTCACCCGTTGACCGTCGAAGTCAAGGAAGATCGTCTGGGTGGCGTTCTTCGTCTCCGGACCCGGGCGGTAGACCTCAAGCGTGATGTCGTAGTCGCCGGGCGTTCCCTCCACTGCCACATAGTGCGTGCCGGCCTTGGTCACCACGTGGTCGACCACCGCATTGCCGCCGCCGGCCAAGGGCGAAAGGATTGGATAGATCCCGGAAAAGTCTTGTGCGGAGCCGAAAACTTCCCGTACGCCCGGGTCGTAGACGGTGAGTCGGGTGGCGGCATTCTCGGCCGAGCCGGACAGGACGTCGCCCGCTTTCAGGTTGACGGCGTAGAAGTCGACGTCGGAGGCATCGAGTCCGAAGGCCACGTTGTAGGGGCCTTCGCCGCTGGCGCCGCCCACGCCGTCTCCGCTGCCGGAGTCGAAGGGGTCACCCGGCAGCGTGGGGTAGCCCGCAACGGCAACGAAGTAGTCGCCGGCCGCTGGCAACGAAACGGAGATCTTGCTGTCCAGGCTGATCCCGGTGTCGTCATCGTCATTCAGCGCGACGGCGTTACCGGCGGCGTCCCAAAGGATCAGGATGGAGTCGAGCGGGCCGGTCGGGGTGTCGATGTCGACGGTCAAGCGCTGCCCGGCGGTGGCGCCGCGGATCGCGTAGTAGTCGAAGTCACCGCTGGCATCGCCGGCCCGACCGTGCGGGCCGTCCCCGATGGTGCCGGTGGTCCGCCGCTCGGATTCGGTCACCAGACCGGTCTCGCCGGCCAGTGGGATCGAACCGTTGTCCTCAGGGACCGGAGCGAAGGAACTTGGGACGACCCCTGGTGCCAGGGTTCCGAGGATCCGGGCCGCTGAACGCTTCCCGGACGCAGACCCGAACTGGGGGATCAACTGCGCATTCGCGGCGGTGTCGTTCCCGCCTCGCATGGCGTCCGGCTCGTTCTCGTCCACCAGCAGCGGCTCGACCGCTGCTTTTGCGCTCGCCATCCGCTGGGCAACGACTTTGGTCCGCTGTTTTGACTTGGCCTCGACCTTTGAAGCCCAGGAGTGCATGTCGCTGAGCGACGGATTCGGCAGCAGGCTGAGCAGCGGATTGGCCTTGGCCGAACCGCTGATCCCCTTCTGCAGGGTGGCCCCCTTCGGGACCTGTTGCAGGCCGAACTTTTTGGCGAGTTCCTCCGACGAACTCTCCTCGGGCACCGCGGTGGCCGGAAGTCCGGAGAAGGTGGCCAGACTGAGCGCGACCGCTGCCGCGGCCACCCAGCCAATACGTCGTTTCGGAACACGTCTCATCGAAGCCCCTCGTGATCGGCCGATCCGTGACCCCGACCACCCTAAATACTTAAATCACGAAATAACACCTTTGTGTGCCAAATTAGGCAAAAGTGATTTCGGGGGGCTTAGACCTCTACTGGCCGGCGGACGCCCGGACGCAGCGAGGCCGAGCCGGTGCGGACCGGAGCCGGCAGGGCGCGGAAGCCCACCTCGAACAGCACCCGCGGTGCCGGCCCCGACTGCAGGCTCAGCACCGGGCGTCCATCGGCGTCGATCGCCGGCAATGCGGCATCGATCAGTTCGCGCAGGATCTGCTCGTCGTCCGGTGCGCAGGCGGGCAGCAACAGCCAGTGCTGTTCGGGGATGTCCGCCAGCACGACCGGTTCGGGCAGGTCGTTCGGTAGCAGCCCGAGCTCGAGCCGCAGTGCGACGTCCATGATCTGACCGCTCTTGCGGCCGGGTGGTAACAGGACCACAGCGGCCCGGACGTGATTGTCGGGATCGGCGGCGACCCAGAACTCGCCGAGCTCAAGAGCGACGTGGGTGAGTACCAGGCGAGTCGCCGACGTCAGTGTCTGATCCGATAAGCCAACCGTGCCAAGCCATTTGGTGGGTGCCGGGGCACCGAGCAGGCGGGCGACGGCTGGAACGTCGACGAGTTCGGCCCGGCGAATGGACCATCCCGCGGGGAGCGGGGATCGTGACTCCTGCATGTACTGAGAACTCCCGAGCCGGTCGGTCCGTTCCGCCTGCTCGGCATCGTCGGTATCTGTATCTCAGATCACGGCAGCTGGCTCTGCTTGTCGACGGCGCCTCCAGCAGGCGCGACGTCCTTGTTGATCACATCCACATCGATCGACCATGGGGGATCGATCCAATGACTACACAGCACAACCCTGCCGGCCGAATTCTGCGAGACATCCGTCACGGCGGCGAGGTCCTGCCCGACGAGGCGAAGAACGCTCGGGAGCTGGCTGATGCCATTCCGGACGTCTCACTGGCCAGCGCGGCCGTCCCCGGCGTCGACCTGCAGCCGGATCCGGCGACCACGCCCTTCAACTACCTTTTCGAGACCCTGGTGGGGGATCCCGACGCGCACCTGCCGGCCGACAACCCGCCGGCTGTTGTTGCTGCCCTCGTCACCTTGGGCCGGGCGCTGATCGAAGCGCCCCCAACGGATCCCGACAACGAGCCGTTCGGTAGCAACATCAACTCCACGATCCCGGCCGTCTTCACGTATCTGGGCCAGTTCATCGATCACGACCTGACGGCGAACACCGACCGGGAGAACACGATCGGCAACGTCTCCGACGCGGACCTGCACCCGGAGGATCCGGCCGTGGTGGTGGCCGAGCTACGGAACCTCCGGTTGCCGCAACTGAACCTCGACTCGGTGTACGGCGACGGTCCGACCTTCCCCGGCGAGCCCAAGACCCAGGCCTTCGACCAGTACGACGGGATCGAGCTGAAGGTCGGACAGGTCCAGTTGGTCGGGAATCCAGGAACCCCGAACCCGCCCGGCGACCGGATTCCGCTGGAGGCCGACCTGGCTCGGGACCTGCCCAGGGATGCCGACGGGATCGCGATCATCGGTGATGGCCGCAACGACGAGAACCTCATCATCGCCCAGCTGCACACGGCGTTCCTGCGGTTCCACAACGCCACCGTCACGTGGGTGCGCAAGTACGAGGCGATCGAGTACACCAGCGAGCGGGACATCTTCGAACGGGCCCAGCAACTCGTCCGCTGGCACTACCAGTGGATCGTGGTGAACGACTTCCTCGCGAAGATCGCGCTGCCCGGTGTTGTCGATCAGGTGGTGGTCGAGGGCAACAAGCTCTTCGATAAGCGGGACGGCGAGGTCTACATGCCGCTGGAATTCTCCGTGGCGGCATATCGATTCGGGCACAGCATGGTTCGCGGGGTCTACGACTACAACCGCAACTTCGGCCGGCCCGGCCGGGTGCTCCGCACCGCACCGTTCAACCTGATCTTCGCCTTCACCGGCAAGGGCGGCTTCGGCAGGCGCGGGAATCAGCCGAAGAACACCGACGTCCTGCCGTTCAACTGGGTGATCGAGTGGGACCGTTTCGTCGAAGAGGCGCCCCGGTTCCCGGATCACTTCACCCGGAAGATCGACACCAACCTGGCGCCACCGCTGTTCTCGATGGCCAACGAGGTTCAGGGGCTGCCGACCGGCACGCCGCCGGAGGTCTTGATCAAGGAGATCCTGGAGCGCCTCGCGGTGCGAAACCTGTTGCGCGGCTACCAGTTGTCCATCCCGACCGGGCAGGCGATCGCCAACCTCCTGCAGCTGTCCCCGATGACTGAGGATGAGCTGCAGGAGAACAACAGCGCCGAGGTCAACGACGCGCTCGCTGCCGGTGGTTTCCTGGAGCGCACCCCGCTCTGGTACTACGTGCTCAAGGAGGCGGAGGTCCGGGCCGGCGGCAACTCGCTCGGCGAGCTGGGCAGCAGGATCGTCGTCGAGACGATTGTCGGTCAGATCCGCAACGACCCGGATTCCTACCTGTCGCAGCGCTACCCCGGCTGGACGCCGAACCAGGGTGTTCGGCTGCCGGACGGGCAGCCGGTCCGCACGCTCAAGGACCTGTTCCGCTTCGCCGGGCTGCTGCCGACCAGGCCGTGACCGGAGCGGGCCGATCGGACAGTCCGGTTCTGAGCTTACGGGGTTCTGAGCTGAATTACGCGGTTCTGGGCTGACTATGGGCGAATGACGGCCGGTGTCACCGGATCTCTCGGTGACACCGGCCGCCATGCTGCGCTCTGCTCGATGTGCCGCTCTGGCCGGTTCGTTCAGGGCGCGCGCTGATCCAACCCGCTGAGCGCTGCCTCCCGGGCGGCCGCTTCGATCCGGGCGTGCCGTTCGTCCCGGGCCGCGAAGTAGGCAGCCGCCTGCTCGTGCTGGACGCGTTGCTGGTTGCGCTCGTTGAGAACCATCCGGATGACGCCAAACAGCATGAGCAGGACGATCTCGACCGCAACCACGATCAGGATCATGAACATCTCCATCACCTCACCCCCTGCTGACGGTCGATCCGGCCGCTGCGTTGCATCCCAGACCGAAATGAATCTCGGATAGCGCTGGAGTCTGCCAGCGAATTTTCGGCGCGCCACTGGTTCTGTCCCGGGGCGGGTAACGAGCATGAGAGAGTGACGCAGGGAGATCGTCCAACTACTAAAGGTGACTCGTGGTGCAGGGCATGCGGGAGCTGATGACAGTCCGGAAGATCCGGAGTGCGGTGGTCGGCACGACTGTCGGACTGTTCGCCATCGTCCTGGTGGCCGGTCCCGCGGATGCGGCCTCGCCGAAGGTGCCGAAGGATCGCTCCGGCCTGCTCTGGGCCAGCGGGACGTTCATGACCGAGCAGACCCCCCTCAGGCACAACGCGTTCGGGACCTGGCGCAAGGCCAGGACCGACGTCGCACTCACCTATACCGGCCGTTCCACCTGGTCGGACATTGTGAACCCGGCCTGGCTGTACGCGGCCTGGAAGCATGCGTCGCAGACCCTGGTGATCAGTTCGGCGCCGTTCCCGGAGCAGGCCAGGTACTCGCTGGCCGCCTGCGCCCGCGGCGCCTACGACGGCCAGTGGCGCGCGTTCGGCGCCAACATCGCCAAGAGCGGGATCGCCTCCCGCACGATCGTCCGGTTGGCCTGGGAGTTCAACGGCGACTGGCAGCAGTGGGCGGCGCGCAAGCCGGCTGACTTCGTCCGGTGCTGGCGCCACGTCTTCCTCGCCGCCGAGTCGAAGGCGCCCGGCCTCCGCTGGGACTGGACGGTGAACCGGGGCAGCAGCGTGGGGGTGATGAGCGACCCGCGCAAGGCCTGGCCGGGGAAGCGGTACGTGGACATCGTCGGCATCGACAGCTACGACGGTTGGCCGGCTGTGCTGGGCAAGGCCGGCTGGAACGCGCAGTACGCCGGTGCCTACGGGCTGAAGTTCTGGGCTGCCTTCGCCCGGAGCAAGGGCAAGCGGATCAGCGTGCCGGAGTGGGGCCTGTACCGGGGCTCGGCGTGGGCCGGGCACAACGGCGGCGACAATCCGTACTACATCAGCAAGATGTTCGGGTTCTTCAGGGAGCAGCGGGGGAACCTGGCGTACGAGGCGTACTTCAACGACGAGGAGCCCGAGCACCTGACCGCGCTGTCGGTGAATCCGCGGGGTGCGGCCGAGTACCGCCGGCAGATCAAGAGCGCCAAGGCGCCACGCTGAGCCACCGGCTGTCCACCGCGGGCTCGGTAGCAGGGCGAGTTATCCACAGCCTGCGAGGGCCCGATCCCGGAATGTCGGTCCCGCCCAATAGCCTCTGCTTCACCTCGAGATGACGGTGATGAAGGGGAGAGGCACGTGGAGATCCTTGACGCCCGGCGGCTCGCCACCGGTCTGATGCGGCGCCACGGTCTGACCGGTTGGCGGTTGGTGTTCGACAACGCCAAGACCCGAGCCGGGATCTGTCGCGCGGTTCCCCGGGAGATCGGCCTCAGCCGAGTGCTGACGCAGTTGCACAGCGAGGCCGACGTGACCGACACGATCCTGCACGAGATCGCGCATGCGCTGGTCGGGCCGGCGCATGGGCACGACGCCGTCTGGCGGGCCAAGGCCTTGGCGATCGGCTGCAGCGCCAAGCGTTGTGTGTCCAGCAGCGCGCCGAGGCCTGCGGGACCCTGGGTCGGTACCTGCCCGGTGGGGCACCGCACCACCCGGCATCGTCAGCCCACCCGCGTGCAGTCCTGCGGCCAATGCTCACGGACGTTCGACCCGCTCACTGTGCTCGACTGGACCTTCCACGGGCGGCGGGTGCAGATGCACCCCAGCTACGAGGCCGAGCGGCGGGGGATCGTTGACGGGTTCGAGCGAGGTCGGCCGGAACGTCCGGCCGTGCCCGTTCCGATGGCCGCGCGATCGGCCAAGGTCACCCGTCCCGCAGTAGTCGACCCAGCGCCGGTGCTGCTCCCGGTCGGCAGTTGGGTTCGGCTCACCGGGCGGGGCAAGTACGCCGGCAGCATCGGTCAGGTGGAGAAGGTCGGCCGCAGTCGATACCACGTGCGGACGGCGTCGTTGCTGCTCACCGCCCCGTTCGCGCTGGTCGAGCCGTGTTGATCCCGGCCGTGTTGATCCGAGTCGTGTTGATCCCAGGCACGTTGATCCGAGCTGTGTTGATCCCGGCTGGGGCAGGTGACGCGGGTCAGGTCAGACGATGCGTAGTAGCTCGTCGCCGAGCGCCACCACGTCCCCGCGCTGAAGCTTGCGTCCACGGCGGACCTCGGCCTCGCCGTTCACCGAGACCTCGCCGTTGGCGATGCGTTGCTTGGCGTCACCGCCCGACTCGATCACCCCGGCAAGCTTCAGAAATGCGCCCAATGGGATCGATTCACCTGAGATTTCTACGTCCACCACTCGGGCATCATCCCGCGTCCCGAGTACGGTCACGACATGCCCTCTGATCCGGCGCCCCGGCTCGACCAGGGTGGTGAGCGGGATCCGGGTGGTGAGCGGGACGCGGGTGGTGAGCGGGACGCGGGCTTGGCCAGGCCCGCGTTTGTCCTGCACGAACACCGCCGCCCCCAACACCACTTCGATCTGCGACTGGAGGAGGACGGCGTCCTTCGCTCCTGGGCCGTGCCCCGTGGCCTCCCCACCACGTCGGGGCAGAATCGGCTCGCGGTTCAGGTTGGCGATCATGAACTGGAGCACCTGACCTACCAGGATGCCGACAAGTCGATCGCGGACATCGGCTGGTGGGAAGAGGTGGACCGGAACGACCGGCGGATCGTCTTCACCCTGCATGGCACCGGCCCGCCGCAGCGATACGCGCTGATCCGCACCTCGAAGGACTGGTTGCTGCACCGGACCAAGGAGCAGCCGTCCGACTGACGGGTGCCGCACTGCCGCTGTCCGGGCGCTGCAGCAAGCCTGGTCAGTGCCTCACTGACGCTGCCCGGGCGCTGCGGCGAAGCCTGGTCAGTGTGCCCGTCGATCAGAAGAGCCTCACCCATGGCCTTCGGGCCGGTCAGTCGCTTTTCGGGACGGTCAGCCGTCTTTCGCGGCGGTCAGCGCCATTCGGGCCACCGGGGCCTGTAGCACCGAGAAGTACGGATTGATCTTCAGGGCGGCACCGAGGTCGCGGCGGGCCTCAGCTTGGCGGCCGAGCGCCAACTCGATCATGCCCAGGTGGTAGCTGAAGGCGGCGTTCCGCCAGCCGAGCCGGTTCGCGCGGGTGGCATATCCGAGGGCCTCGTGATCTCGGCCGGCCCGGTGCAGCGCCCAGCCGAGCGCATCCGCGACGAGCACGCTTTTGCGCCGGGCCCATTCCGCCTCGGCATGACGGACCGCCGCGGTGGCCGAACCGTGGTCGGCCTCCACCGTGGCGGCCAGCAGATCATCAACAACCCCATTCGATACCTGCAGCGTCTGCTTGGCGGCCAGCAGCGTGAACTGTTGCTCGGCCTGGTTGTCGCGGCCCAACGACAGCAGCAATTCGGCGTTCTCCAGGATGTAATGCGGACGCGGAGACCGTTTGATCACGGCCGCGTAGTCGTGCAGGGCGGCTCCCTTCCGGCCCAGCGCCACCTCGGCTTTCGCTCGGCCGGCGAGCAACGATACGGAGCTCGGATCAACATCCAGCCCGAGCTGGTACTGCCCGAACGCAGCCTTCGGGTTTCCCTGATGGAAAGCGAGTTCGCCGAGGTTGTAGCGACAGAGGGCAACTTCCGTGGGCTCGGTTGCCAGGGCCAGTGCCCGAAGCAGGTTCTTCCGGGCTGAGGCCGGGTCGCCGTGCTGCTCGAAATGGGTGGATGCTCGGGTGAAAGCGGTTATTCCGGGCTGGAGTTCGAGCATTTCCCGGTTCGCGGTGGTCGCGGCCGGGTAGTCGCCGAGCTGGGTCAGCGCCTCGTCCATCACTGCGTAGACAGTGACCTCACCAGGATTGACGGCGGCCGCCCTGCGGGCCCAGCCGAGCGCTTGGGTGAAGTCGTGCCGGGCGTTGGCGAGTGCCCCCAGGGCGGTCATGGCCTGCCAGTTGTTCGCCGGGTCGAGGGCCAGCGATCGCTGCAGCGCGCCCTCGGCCTTCGGGTAGTACGTCGGGTCACCGGTGATCCGGGCCTGCTGCAGGTAGGCGGAGCCGAGCCCGGCCCAGGTGACCTTGTCGGTCGGGGCGTCGTGCAACCGATTCTGGGCCTGCCGGATCGCGATCGACAGGGTGTCGCGGCCGTGCACCTGACCGGAACCAGCCGGTCGGCTGCCGACCTGGTGGGTCGACCTCGTCTCCGACGCCGGCCGGGCAAAGTAGCCGACGAGGACGGCCAGCAGCACGATACCGACCGCCGTCAGAGCGATCGGTGGCCCGAGACGGAGCTTGGGATCTGGCTCGCGGGTCAGTGAATCCAACTGTCGCAGAGACGGTTTGGTGAGCTTGCGCAGCATCGAGCGGGTTTTCCCTGACCTGGTCGGGCACGAAGATGGCAAACAGCTCACGAAGTCGCTGCAGAGGTGTCGATGGCCAGCGCTAGTAGCAGTTAGTAACTGTGACATCACGGAAAGTACACCCTGGCTGCTGGTGGCGGCCAGTCAACGTCTCCGACGACGGTCCGAGTCTTCCCGGCGATGATGCAGCCGGGTGGGCGCTGCCCGTCCGACGGCCGTTCATGACGGTTAGTGAGCAACCGCGCTGGACTGACCACCGAGGTGTCAGACACCCGCGCAGAGCGGCGGACCGTTCGCAGCTAGATTTTGCTCGTGAGTATTTCCAAGCCCCGGCGGCCACCCTCGCCGGCCCCCATCCGGCAACTGGGTGATCCGGTCCTGCGGACGCAGACCGAGCCGGTCACCGTGTTCGACGATGCGCTGGCGGACACCGTCGAGCTGATGTTCATCTCGATGCGGGAGGCTCGCGGTGTCGGCCTGGCGGCCAACCAGATCGGCCTCGGCATCTCGCTCTTCGTGATGGATTGCCAGGGCGTGGTGGCTGTGGTGGCGAACCCTCGCCTGGTTGAGCTCTCCGAAGAACGCGCGACCGAGCTCGAGGGTTGTCTGTCGGTTCTCGGGAAGAACTACCCGACGCCGCGTGCGGTCACCGCCACAGTCGAGGGGCAGGACGAGACCGGCGCCTCGATTCGGATCAGTGGGGAGGGTGAGGTCGCCCGCTGCCTGCAGCACGAGACCGACCACCTGAGCGGGCGGCTCTACCTGGATCGGTTGGTCGGTGACGTCAGGCGTCAGGCGCGGCGGGAGGTGGAGACAGCCTGAGGGCGGGTGGCAGCCTGAGCTCCGGTTTGGCCTGAGCCCCCGAATTAGCCTGTGGCGCAGGCTTTACTTGAGGTCCCGAGTTTGCCGGACCTGAGTTTGCCGGACCTGAGTTTGCCCGAGACGGCTTGGCTTGAGGCGCCGCATCTGGTCGAGCGCTTACCCGTGGAACGTCGGCTCGGGAAAGGCCTGCCGAGTGGCCGGGCTGGAACACCCACCAGCGGTACATCGCGTAGTTGAACGCCGCGTTCGTCCCGCCGGCCAGGATCCGGGCCGCCAGCAACGCGATTCCCAGCCGGGTGAACGTCTCCACCGCCGACACCGTCAGCACGTAGTCGACGCCGACCTGTGGGGCGAACCGGGCCAACTGAGTACCGAGGTGAGCTTTGGCGCCGAAGGAGAACCGGCGGTTGAGGAAGAAATTCAACAGGTAGGTTGTGACGAACGCCACGGTGAGGGCGACGCCGTTGGCGAGCGGGGTGGTCGTCACCAGCAGCCAGAGCAGGCTGACGTCGAAGGCCAGTCCGAGGGCGCCAAATAGGGCAAACCGGGCGAAAGAATGGTGGTACGCCCTTACCAGGAAGCTGCGTTCGCCGGTTTCGGGCTTCCTCACTCATCCAGCCTCTCGTACTCAGCGGCCGTTGCCGGACGCGGGGCCTCGTCAGCCCGAAGCCAGGACCACGGGGTGGACCTCGATCGCTCCGGCCCGGCGCAGCGCCCTGCCGGTCACGGCCAGCGTCCAGCCGGTGGTGGTCCGGTCGTCAATCAGCAGAATCCGCAGCCCGTCGACCGCCGAAGGATCGTCCAGCGTGTAGCGCTCGGCGACGATGTGCAGTCGCTGCGCCGAATTGGCGGCCCCTTCGCCGGGCGCGCCCGGCCCAGTGACCGAGAACCGGGTCAGCAGTGGCAATTGCAGGAACCGGGACAAGCCCTCGGCGAGATGCGAGACCAGGTGCGGGCGGCTGACCGAACCGATCGCAACGATGCCGTCCGGGCGTTCGGGCAGGTCCCAGCCCTGAAGCACCTGGACCACCGCATGTCGCAGCGGGATCGGCACCTCGCCGTCCGGGGTTTCGGGGCGGAACAAAGCTTGCAGTTGATCACCCCAGCCGAGGTCGGTGAACCGGGACACCGCCCGGCCCGCTCCGGCCTGCTCGGCGGGCGGGATGCGACCGCTCAGCTTCACCCCCATGGCCGCCATTCCACTCGGCCACATCCGGCGCGGCTCCAGCGGCACCCCCGGCTGCTCCAGTCGGTCGTTCGCGGCCGTCACCAGCGCCTGGTCGATGCCGGTCGGCAAGTCCAGACCACCACACCGGTCGCAGCGCCCGCACCGGCCGGCCTGGTCGTCGTCCAGCGCCAATCGCAGGTACTGCATGCGGCAGTTCTCGGTCGCGACGTAGTCGAGCATCGCCCGCTGTTCCGCCCGCCGGGTCGCCGTCACCCGTTCATAGCGATCGGCGTCGTAGTTCCACGCCTGCCCGGTGCCGATCCAGCCGCCGCGCACCCGACGCACCGCGCCGTCGACGTCGAGCACCTTCAACATCATGTCCAGCCTGGTCCGGCCGAGGTCGATCCGGGTCTCCAGCATCGGCGTCGAGATCGGTTCGTCCCGCTCGGCCAACACCTTCAGGGTCTGCCGGACCTGGTGCTCGGGCGGAAAGGCCAGGGAGGCGAAGTAGTCCCACACTTCCTTGTCCTCTCGACCGGGCAGGAGCACCACGGTGGCTCGCTCGACTCCTCGGCCGGCCCGGCCGACCTGCTGGTAATAGGCGATCGGCGAGGGTGGGGCACCGAGATGAATGACAAACCCGAGATCGGGCTTGTCGAAGCCCATGCCCAGGGCAGAGGTGGCGACCAGTGCCTTCACCCGGTTGTTCAGCAGATCGTCCTCGGCCGCCAGGCGGTCCGCCTCCTGGGTCTGACCGGAGTACGCCACCACCGCGTGGCCCTGCCCGCGCAGATGCTCGGCAACCTGCTGGGTGGCGGCCACGGTCAGGCAGTAGATGATCCCCGAGCCGGGCAGGTCGTTGAGGTGGTCCGCGAGCCAGGCCAGTCGCTGCCCCGCGGTCGGCAGTTCGACGACCCCCAGTCGCAGCGACGTGCGGTCGAGGCTGCCGCGCAGCACCAGGACGTCGTCCAGGGTCCGCTCACCGCTGACCGACAACTGCTCGGCGACGTCCTTCGTCACCCGACTGTTCGCGGTCGCGGTCGTGGCCAGCACCGGGATGTCGGCCGGCAGATCGGCGAGCAGGGTGCGGATCCGCCGGTAGTCGGGCCGGAAGTCGTGCCCCCAATCCGAGACGCAGTGCGCCTCGTCGATCACGACCAGTCCGGTTGCGGTGGTCAGCTGGGGCAGGGCCCGGTCCCGGAAGTCCGGGTTGTTCAGCCGCTCCGGCGAGACCAGCAGGACGTCGACCTCGCCGTTCTCGATCGCCTTGTAGACCTCCGCCCAGTCCCCGAGGTTCGAGGAGTTCACCGTCACCGCCCGGATGCCGGCCCGCTCGGCGGCGGCGATCTGGTTGCGCATCAACGCCAGCAGCGGCGAGACGATGATCGTCGGACCGGAGCCGGCGGCCCGGAGCAGTGCGGTGGCAACGAAGTAGACCGCCGACTTGCCCCAGCCGGTGCGCTGCACCACCAGCGCCCGGCGGCGATCGACGACCAGGGCCTCGATCGCCGTCCACTGATCGTCGTGCAGGACGGCGTCCTCCCGACCGACCAAGCGTCGCAGCGCCTGCTCGGCCTGCTCTCGCACGGCGGAGTCGACGGCTCGAGGAGGAATGGCTTCCAGCGGTGTGGTCACGGGTCGAGCCTGCCACCGGGGACCGACAGTCGTCGCCACCACCGCTCGGATCTGTGGATAACCGAGGCTGACGGACGTCCCTGTGGACATGTCGTCCGTCGTCTCGATCGGTGGACTCCGATGGACGCGGGCGGGTTCGGGGGGCAGGCTGTGTCTCACAGAGCAGGATACATATCTCATATAATGAGAAGGACAGCAGATGACCAGGGAATGGGACGCCAACCGGTACGACGCCCAGCCGTTGCCGCATCTGCGCTGGGGCCGGCGCACCATCGATCGGCTCGATCCGGCGACCGATGCAACGGTGCTCGATGCCGGCTGCGGCACCGGCCGAGACGCTGAGCTGCTGCTGGCCCGGTTGAACACCGGCCGGGTGGTGGCGGTCGACGGTTCCCAGCAGATGCTCGACCGGCTCCGCGAACGGCTGGCCGGCGATCTGGACCGGGTGGACGTCGTCCTGGCCGATCTGGGCGCGCCGCTGCCGATCACTGGCCCGGTCGATGCGGTGATGAGCGTCGCGGCGTTCCATTGGGTGCCCGACCACGAGGCGTTGTTCACGAACCTGGCCGCCGTGCTCCGGCCGGGCGGTCGGCTGGCCACGGACTGCGGCGGTGCGGGGAACATCGCCCGGGTGTCCGCCGCCGTGGATGAGGTACTCGGCCCGCAGCCGACGCCGTGGAACTTCGCCGGGGTGGCGGCGACCCGGCGCCGGCTGGACGCGGCCGGGTTCGCCGACCTGGACGTGCGGCTGACCTCCGACCCGGCCGAGTTCGAGGACCGCGCCCAGCTCTGCGATTTCCTGCACACCGTGGTACTCGGCGGCCAGCTGGACCGGCTGCCCACCGCCGACCACGAGGGCTTCGTCGCTGCGGTGGCCGACCGGTTGGCCGCGCCGGTCGTCGACTATGTCCGGCTGGAGATCACCGCCACCCGCTGCTGACCGGCCGGCGACCTCCCCGAATCCGCCGAGCGACGACCTCGCACCGACCATTCCGGGTCAGCTCAAGAAGCACCGGGCCGACGCCGATTCAAATCGGGTGACCCCTGCCGCTCTAGCCCCACAGGCCGGCGACGCAACCAGCCTGGGGCTGCCCCGGCTATGTGCCGGTTTCGCCGCCATCCACGCCACGCATGCCGTCCTTGCCCTGTTTTTGACCGATGTCGACTATCGGGCCGTTCTGGTCGCATTGGATGGCTCCTGCGCGGTCGGGTTCACCCTGCTGGCGTTCCTCGCCAGCACCCGGCGGCTGCCGGGCTGGCGCCGGGAGACCGTGGCGGCCTTGGTCCCGATCGTGGCCGCCGCTGCCGCGGCGACCCGTACCGGCCTGTTGGACGACTACTGGCCGGCCGCCGAACTCGTCCTGGCCGCCGCCGCAGCCTGCGTGGTCACCGCCAAGCACTGGTTCTGGTCGGTGATCGGCTCCGTTGGTGGGCTCTGGGCCGGATGTGTGGTGGCCGCTGTCCTTCGTGGTGGGTTCGGGTTGGAGCAGGCGGCGATCTGGCTGCACATCGGTCTGCTGGTGGCCGCCGCAGCCGGGCTGGCCACCGCCATCCGTCGCGCCCGGACGGCGTCCGCGATTGCCTTGGTGCAGGCCAACCGGCAGTTGCTGGAGCACTCCGTGCGCGACCCGCTGACCGGCGTGGCCAACCGCAAGGGCCTGGAGCTGGTTGCCCGGCCGATGATCGACCTGGCTCGGCGCCAGGGCCACGCCGTGCACTGCCTGGTGGTGGACGTCGACACGCTGCGCGGGATCAACGAGGAACACGGCGTCCGGGAAGGTGATGAGGTGCTGCTCGCGGTGGCCGACGCGCTGAAGGTCGCCACCCGGACCACCGACATCGTGGCGCGCTGGGGCGGCGACGAGTTCGCCCTGCTCGGGCCCGGCACCGGCACTTCGCCGCTGGAGATGGAACGACGGATCCGGGCACACCTGAGCACCGTGCTCAGCCTGCCGCGTGGTGCCTGGCAGGGTCGGGTGAGCGCGGGCGCCGCCACCCTGGTGCCCTGGGACGGTGACGACCTCGAAGGTCTGCTGCAGCGCGCCGAGCAGGACCTGGCACTGCGCCGCTCGCTGAAGCGCCGAGCCGCCGCCCGGCTTCAGGACGACGACCCGCCGCCGTCACCGACGGCCGGCTCAGAGACCGCTGCGAATCCGGAATCGAAGCCGGATCCCGCCGACGGTCCGCCCGCAGGTCCGCCCACTGGTCCGGCTGCGGGTCCGACCTCGGGTTCCGGTCCCGCTCCGACCGTCGGGTGAGCTAGGCTTTGCCCATGCGGACCACGCAGCTCCTTACCGAGCCGCGCTGACGTCAGGTCTGGCCCGGTCGACGCACCAGCGTTCGACCGCCGGGCGCGTCAGCGTGGCAACCCCTCCTGTGTGAGGGGTTTTTTCGTTTCGGTATGCGGGCAGCGCGAACGCGAGGACGGGATCCCATGACACAGAACAGCAGCACCACGAAGGGCAAGGACGGCGTGGCCGAGAAGCTGGCAGAGCAGGTGGCCGAGGTCGAGCAGAGCGGCGAGGAGCCCGAGCGCTACGACGCCGAGGCGATTCAGGATCGCTGGCTGCCGGTCTGGGACGAGCTGATGCCCTTCCGCAGCGGCCGCCCGGACGACCCACGGCCGACCAAGTACATCCTGGACATGTTCCCGTACCCGTCCGGTGATCTGCACATGGGTCACGCGGAGGCGTACGCGCTGGGCGACGTCGTGGCTCGGTACTGGATCCAGCGCGGCTACAACGTGATGCACCCGATCGGCTGGGACTCTTTCGGGCTGCCGGCCGAGAACGCCGCGATCAGCCGCGGGCTGGACCCGCGAGGCTGGACCTACGACAACATCGCCCAGCAGAAGGCGTCGATGCGCCGGTACGCCTGCTCGTTCGACTGGGACCGGGTGCTGGTCACCAGCGACCCCGAGTACTACAAGTGGAACCAGTGGCTGTTCCTGCGGCTGCACGAGAACGGCCTGGCGTACCGTCGCCCGAGCCTGGTCAACTGGTGCCCGAAGGATCTGACCGTACTGGCGAACGAGCAGGTCATCGATGGCCGCTGTGAGCGCTGCGGCACCCAGGTGACGAAGAAGAAGCTGACCCAGTGGTACTTCCGGATCACGGAGTACGCCGACCGGCTGCTGGACGACATGAAGCAGCTGCGGGGTGAGTGGCCGGACAAGGTCCTGACCATGCAGAAGAACTGGATCGGCCGATCCACCGGGGCGGACGTCGTCTTCCAGATCGAGCCGACGGACGCCGGTGACGTGGCCGATGGGTCACCGGCCAGGGCTGCTCGCCCGGTGACCGTCTACACGACCCGCCCGGACACCCTGCACGGCGCGACGTTCTTCGTTGTCGCGGCCGACTCCGACCTGGCCGCCGAGCTGGCTGCGGAGGCGCCGGCCGAGGTGAAGGCCGAGTTCGACACCTATCTGGAGCAGGTCCGGGGCATCTCCGAGATCGACCGGATGTCCACCGACCGGCCGAAAACCGGCGTCTTCCTGCACCGGCACGTGATCAACCCGGTGAATGGCGAACGGCTGCCGATCTACGCGGCGGACTACGTGCTGGCCGACTACGGCCACGGCGCGATCATGGCCGTGCCCGCGCACGACCAGCGCGACCTGGACTTCGCCCTGGCCTTCGACCTGCCGGTACGAGTCGTCGTCGACGTCCGCGGGGACGACGGCGCGCCGCTGCCCGACCCGGCGAAGACCGGTGAGGCCACCGCCGGGGACGGCGAGCTGATCAACTCCGGTGACCTGAACGGCCTGCGCAAGACCGAGGCGATCGCGAAGATCACCCAGGTACTGAAGGACCGGGGACTGGGCGGCCCGAAGGTCAATTACCGGCTGCGGGACTGGCTGATCTCCCGCCAGCGCTACTGGGGCACGCCGATCCCGATCATCTACTGCGAGGCCTGTGGCGAGGTCCCGGTCCCGGACGACCAGCTGCCTGTTGAGCTGCCGCCGTCCGAGGGCCTGGACCTGAAGCCGAAGGGCACGTCGCCGCTGGGCGCGGCCACCGACTGGGTCAACGTCACCTGCCCGAGCTGCGGTGGTCCGGCCACCCGGGACACCGACACGATGGACACCTTCGTCGATTCATCCTGGTACTTCCTGCGTTTCACCTCCACGGACCGGGACGACGTCCCGTTTGACAAGGCCGAGGTGCAGAAGTGGATGCCGGTCGACCAGTACGTCGGCGGTGTCACGCACGCGATCCTGCATCTGCTGTATGCCCGGTTCTTGACCAAGGTGCTGTACGACCTGGGCATGGTCCCGGTCGTCGAGCCGTTCGCCAAGCTGCTGAACCAGGGCATGGTCGGGATGAACGGCTCCGCCATGAGCAAGTCCAAGGGCAACCTGGTCCGCCTGTCCGAGCAGCTGGACCAGCACGGTGTGGACGCGATCCGGTTGACCATGGCGTTTGCCGGGCCGCCGGAGGACGACATCGACTGGGCGGACGTGTCCCCGGCCGGCTCGGCGCGCTTCCTGGCTCGGGCCTGGCGGCTGTCGAGCGACGTCAGCTCGCCGGTTGGCGTTGATGTCACCACGGGTGACCCGACGCTGCGCCGCGCGACCCACCGCACCCTGCACGAGGTCGTCGGGCTGATCGAGTCGTTCCGCTTCAACGTGGCCGTCGCCCGGGTGATGGAGCTGGTGAACGTCACCCGGAAGGCGATCGACGGTGACGTCGGCGGCGCCGATCCGGCGGTCCGGGAGGCGGTCGAGGCGGTGGCCGTGATGCTGTCCCTGTTCGCCCCCTACACGGCCGAGGACATCTGGTCGCGGCTGGGGCATCAGCCGTCGGTGGCGCTGGCCGGTTGGCCGCCGATCGACGAGGCGCTGCTGGTCGAGGACACCGTGACCTGCGTCGTCCAGGTGCAGGGCAAGGTCCGAGACCGCCTGGAAGTGCCCCCGACCATCGCCGAGGAACGGCTGCGCGAGCTGGCGCTGGGCAGTGCAGCGGTGCAGAAGGCGATGGCCGGGCGGGACATCCGCACGGTGATCGTCCGCGCGCCCAAGCTGGTCAACATCGTTCCGGTGTAACCGCCGGGGCGGTGGACGCTGGGGTGGCCGCGCACGCTATGGTCGGGCTTCATGTCTGGGCACGTCGTGCTGGTCACGGATTCCACGGCTTATCTGCCACCTGGGGTGGCCGATGAGCTGGGGATCACTGTCGTCCCCCTGACCGTGGTCATGGACGGGAAGCCGTTCGCCGAGGGTGTGGACATCGACGGCGATCGGGTCGCCCGAGCGCTCCGCGGCGATCTTCCCGTCACCACCTCGCGACCGGCCCCGACCGCTTTTGTCGAGGTCTACGAGCGGCTGCGGACCGAGGGCGCCACTGCGATCGTCTCGGTGCACCTGTCCGGCGACATCTCCGGGACCGTGGATGCCGCCCGGCTTGCCGCCGCCGAGGTCGCGTCGGCCGGGCTGGCCGTCGACGTGGTCGACTCACGCTCGCTCGGGATGGGGATGGGCTTCGGCGTCATCACCGCCGCCCGGCTTGCCGCCGCAGGTTCGACTCCCGGGGTGGCCGCCGAGGCCGCCCTGCGCCGCTCGCTGAACGCCTCGATCTTCATGTACGTCGACACCCTGGAGTACTTGCGTCGGGGCGGGCGGATCGGGGCGGCCCAGGCCTGGCTCGGCTCGGCCCTGACGATCAAGCCGCTGCTGAACCTGGTGGATGGCCGGCTGGAGCCACTCGATCGGGTCCGGACCACCGAGCGGGCGATCGCCCGACTGGTGGAGGTGGCCACCGAGGAGGCCGGTGCCGACCTGGTCGACATCGCCGTCCATCACCTGGCCGCCGCCGACCGGGCCGAGGACGTCGCCGATCGGCTGCGGGATCAGATCCCGGCCCTGAACGAGCTTTCGGTGAGCGAGGTCGGTGCGGTGATCGGTGCGCACGTCGGTCCGGGCTCGGTCGGCGTCGTGGTGTCGCCCGTCGACCGCGGCTGAGCTCTCCTTTCGCCGTCTCCTCCACAGGTACGACGACCCCGCGGTTGTCCACAGATCATGGCTGACGCCGTTTCGCGGGCCCTTGCGTTTCTAGCGTCGGGCCATGCGACATGACGATGATTCCTCCACTGCCCAGCGGGTCAGCCGCATCCTTGATCAGGCCCGGCGTGCCGAGCCGCCGGTTGAGGACGGGGTCTGGCCGCAACAGTGGCCCCCAGGTGCGGCCGATCCCGACGACCGCCGAAGGGCCGATGGGATCGGGTTCGCCGCCGGCCCGCGCTGGCAGGTGCCGGTCCCGGCCGCCATTGCCGCCGCTGTGCTGGCCCTGCTGGTCGTCGGATTGGCGGCGATCCTGCTGCTGCGCGGTCCGTCGCCGGGATCGGCGGTGCCTGCCCGAGCCCCGGCACCGCTCGGCGGCGTCCCGACCGGCCTGACCGGTGCATCGGGGGCGGCGACCGAGCCGGCGATCTCCGGCGGTACCGCAAGCCCAGACGTGACTGGCTCCACCGGTGATCCGGTGGCCACGACTGGATCCGCAGCCGGTGCGGCCGGACAGTTCCGGGTGTACGTCGTGGGCCAGGTCCGGCACCCAGGAGTGGTGACGCTGGTGGCGGGTGCCAGGGTCGAGGACGCTGTGCAGGCTGTCGGTGGCGCGACCGAGAAAGCCGATCTGGCAGTGATGAATCTGGCCCGCAAGGTGATCGACGGCGAGCGGATCGTCGTCCCCAAGCCGGGGGAGAAGGTGCCGACCGCCGATCCGGTCGCCGATCCGGGTGCCGCAGGTGCGGGCGCGGGTTCAGGGACTGGTGGGAGTGGAGCGGCGGCGCCCGGCACGCCGGTTGACCTCAACACAGCAACGGTCGCCCAACTCGATGCCTTGCCCGGGGTCGGGCCGGTGATCGCCGGCCGGATCGTCGCCTGGCGGCAGGAGAACGGCAGATTCACCAGTGTTGACGACCTGTCCGAGGTGCAGGGCATCGGTGACGCCACGATGGCGAGGCTCCGGCCGCTGGTGCGGGTATGAAACCAGCGGCAGAGCGGGAGCGGGAGCGAGGGCGGGAACGAGAAGGGGAACGAGAAGGGGAACGAGAGCGGGAACGAGAGCGGGAGCTGGGACGGGAGCCGGGGGCAGGTCCGGACCTGCGCTTGCTCCCGGCCGCCGGAGCCGCCTGGGTACTCACCTGGTGGGCTACTGCCGAGCGGGCCGGTGCGGTGCTGATCGTGGCGGCGGGCTTGCTGGTCTCGGCCGGGGTGCTATTGAGCATTCTGGTTGCCCCGTGCGGGTTTCGGGCGGGGGTATCGGTGCCGCGGCTGGCCCGGATCTCCACCGTGACGTTGCTGGTGGCGATTGCCGCGGCCGAGCTGACGGTAACCGGTCTGCGCCTGCTCCAACGGGAACGAGATCCGTTGACCCGCGCGGCGATAGCTCACCTCAGCGGCAGCGTCACCGGGAGCGTCAGTGGAGATCCCCGGCAGCTGTCGACGCCGTCTGCCTCCGGAGAGGACCGTTATGCGGTGCGGGTTTCCGTGGACGAGCTCACCGTTCGAGGACGTACCATGCACAGCTCCGGGCGGCTCGTCGTTCTCGGCGGTCCGTCCTGGAGCAGGCTGGTGGCGGGATCACATATCCGGGTGACCGGTCGGCTGAGTCCGGTTCAGCCTGGAGATGCCGCGTCCGCGATCGTCTTTGCCCGAGGTTCGCCGAAGGTCATCGATCCGGGCGGCTGGGTCTGGCGCGCGGCCGAGCACCTACGCATCGGGCTTCGTCATGCTTGCCAGGGACTTCCGGCCGACGCTCGCGGTCTGCTGCCGGCACTTGTCGTTGGTGACACCTCCGGGCTGAGTCGGCAGTTGCGTGCCGATCTGCAAACCTCCGGGCTGTCTCACCTGACCAGTGTCAGCGGCGCCAACGTAGCGATCATCGCCGCGGCGGCGGTGGTGATCATCGGTGGACTGGGCGCTGGCCGGCGCCTGCGCGTGGTCGGAACAGCGCTTGCCATCATGGGTTTCGTGGTGCTGGCTCGACCGGAGCCGAGCGTGTTACGGGCGGCGGTGATGGGCGGGCTGGCGCTGATCGGGCTGCTCCAGGCCCGCCGTGGCGCGGGGATGCCGCTGCTGTCCGCCACCGCAGTGGTGCTGCTGCTGGTCGATCCGTGGCTGTCGCGCAGCTACGGCTTCGTCCTGTCGGTACTGGCGACGGCCGGCCTGCTGCTCCTGGTTCCGGCTTGGATGCAGCGGGCCCGGCGCTGGCCGCGAGCCGTTGTGCTCGCCCTGTCGGTGCCGGTGGCGGCGCAGTTGGCAACCGCACCGGTCACCGTGTTGCTGAATCCGGCGATCAGCCTGATCGCGGTGCCCGCCAACCTGCTGGTGGCGGCGGCCGTGGCTCCGGCAACGATCGCCGGGGTCACTGCGGCGGCCATCTCACCGCTCTGGCCGACCGGGGCACACCTTGTCGCGCTCATCGGCGGATTGGCAACCGAATGGATAGCCCTCGTCGCGCATCGTGCGGCCGCGCTACCGGGTGCGTCGTTGCCCTGGCCGGCTGGACTGTCCGGAGCGCTCCTGCTTGCCGTCCTCGTTGTGGTCGGCGTGGCTCTCAGCCTGCGTCGGTCCTGGTTCGTACTGGTGCTCGGGCTGCTCGCGGTGGTCGGGTACTTGACCGCGCCACGGGTGATCGCCAGGTTTACCTCGAACGCCGGTTGGCCACCGCCGGACTGGGCGATTGTGCAGTGCGACGTCGGCCAGGGGTCATCCACCCTGATCCGCAGCGGTCCCGATCGAGCGGTGATCGTCGATACCGGGCCGGAACCCGAGCTGGTTGACACTTGCCTGAGCCAGGTCGGGGTCGCCGTGATCGACCTGGTCGTGATCACCCACTTCCACGCCGATCACGTCGGCGGACTCGAAGGGGCGGTGCAAGGGCGGGGCCACCCACCGGTCGTGATCAGCCCGTTGGCCGAACCCGACGACCAGGTCAGGGGCCTGCTGGCGACTGCGGCCGCCGAACGACTGCCGGTCGTGACCGCCGTCCAGGGGATGAGCGGTCAGGCGGGGGTGAGCGAATGGGCGGTCCGCTGGCGCTTGCTACCTCCGGTAAAGGCAGGATCGTCGGGGCAGTCGGGGCAGTCGGGGTTGTCACCGCGGGCAGCGGGAGCGAGCGGCGACGCGGATGGGACCGAGATCAACAACTCCAGCGTCGTGGTCTTCGCCGAGGTGCAAGGCTTGCGGGTGATGGCATTGGGGGACGTCGAACCGGAGGCGCAACGGCCACTCGTCAGGACGATCCTCGGCAGCCTCGGATCAGGTCCAGCCGGTGCGCCGGGCATGGGGTCAGGCACGACGGGTGGGACGGCGGTATCGGGTCTCTTGGCTCCGGTGGATGTTGTGGTGGTCTCGCATCACGGGTCGGCCCGTCAGGAGCCGCGGCTGTACCGACTGCTCCGCCCTCGGGTGGCCCTGATCGGGGTCGGAGCCGGCAACGACTACGGTCACCCGGCGCCATCAGCTCTGACCATGCTGCGGCACGTCGGTGCGCTCAGTTTACGGACCGATCTCCAGGGGCAGTTGGCCGTCTCCGGCCCGTCGGACCGGCTGCGGGTGACGACCTCGAAATGAGCGACGGCTCTCGGGTATTGATCGGGACCAGCTGATCGGTGCCAGTGGTCGGTGCTGAAGCCCGGTCAGATCTAAGGTGTGCGCGTGGCTGCATCAGGTTCCGCATCGAAGAAGGCGCCGGCTGCCCGGTCGGCCAAGAACCCCCAGGTTCTCCCGGACGACTTGCGGCCCGCTCCCGTGGTGCTGGTCGTCGGGGCGGAGGGCGTGCTCGCCGACCGTGCCGTCGCGGCCGTGCTGACGGCGGCTCGGGAGGCTGATCCGGAGACCGAGGTCGAGCGGATGGACGCGGCCGGCTACCAGTCCGGTCGGCTCGTTGTCGCGACCAGCCCGTCACTCTTCGGCGGTGGCAAGGTGGTCGTCCTGGAGGGTGTGGAGCAGGCCAACGAGGCGGTGGTGGTCGACGTCACCGCGTACCTGAAGAACCCTGCCGAGGACGCCTGTGTGGTGATCCGGCACAACGGTGGCGCTCGGGCTCGGCCGTTGCTGGAGGCGGCCCGGAAGATCGGTGCCCCTGAGGCTTCCTGCCAGCCTCTGACCAGGGACGACGAGAAGGTGGAGTTCGCGAACAACGAGTTCCGCCGAGCCGGGAGGAAGATCACGGCAGCCGCCGTCCGGGCCTTGGTTGATGCCGTGGGGAACGATCTCCGGGAACTGTCGGCGTCCTGCTCGCAGCTGGTGTCAGACATCAGCATGGATGAGGCGGCGCGGATCGACGTCGATTCGGTTGAGCGCTACTTCGGCGGGCGGGTCGAGGTCACCGGGTTCAAGGTGGCGGACGCCGCCGTCGCCGGCCACCGGGACGAGGCGCTGGTGCTGCTCCGGCATGCCCTTGCCACCGGTGCTGACCCGGTGCCTCTGGTGGCGGCCGTGGCGATGAAGGTGCGCGGGCTGGCCAAGGTGTCGGCGGCCGGTCGGGGGCGGTCCGCTGACCTGGCCAAGGAACTCGGGATGGCCCCCTGGCAGATCGACCGGGCCAGGCGGGAGCTCTCGGGGTGGAACGAGTCCGGGCTGGCGGCCGCCGTCATGGCCCTCGCCGAGGCTGATGCGGCAGTGAAGGGTGGCGGCCGTGACCCGGTGTACGCCGTCGAGCGCCTTGTCCTCACCGTGGCAGGCGGCCGCGCCTGAGCCAGGCCCGGCTCGACGGCCACAGCACCGATGCCGGCCAGACGTCGTCGGCCATAAGAGTCGGCCGTAAGAGTCGGCCGTAAGAGGAATCATCAGAATCGGACGGTCGTTGACTGGCCCGGTTTCAGGGTGATGTTTTTGCGGAACGTGCCGGCGCGCAGCTCGGTGGACGTGCCGCCCACGCTGCGGATCGTGGCCACTGTCGCCTTGCCCTTGCGCCAGGTCAGGTCAACCTCGAAGCCGCCGTTGGCGCCGATTCCCGTGACCCGGCCCTTGGCCGCCCAGGCTTTGGGCAGGGCGGGCAGCAGCTCGATCACACCCGGCCGGGAGTAGAGCAGCATCTCCAGGACGGCGGTGGGACCGCCGAGGTTGGCGTCGATCTGGAAGATCGTGTACGCGTTGTTCTGGCTGTACATGTCGAACCAGTTGGCTGCGGTGCCGTTGCCGTTGTTCAGCGACGGGCGCAACACGGTCAGATACAAGTCGTACGCCTTCTCCGCGTCCTTGAGGCGCGCCCAGCACAGCGACCGCCAGGCGCAGGCCCAGCCGAAGCTGTCAAAGCCGCGGGCGGTGAGCAGCGCGCGGACACCGTCGATCTGCTCCTTGGGGCTGTCGTCAAGGTTGATCCGGTCGCCGGGGTAGAAGCCGATCAGCGGGGACAGGTGCCGGTGCAGGGTCTCGCCGAGGTTGTCAGGGCTCATCCACTCCTCGAGCCAGCCGGACTTCGGGCTGACCCGCGGCATGTACAGCTTGGCCTGCAGGGCGGCCAGCTCGGTGGCCAGCGATCGATCGCGGTTGAGCACGCGGGACGCGACCTGCATCTGCCGGAACAGATCCCAGGCCAGTTCCTGACCGTAGGTATTGCCCTTGCCGTCGGGTCCGTGCTCCGGCGACCAGGAGGTGTCGTCGATGAGCACCTCGCGGCGCGTCCCGTCCGGATCGGTGACCGTCGTGGGGATCAGCCGTGCCTGCCAGAACTCGGCAGCGCCCTTGAGGACCGGATAGATCAGTTCGAGGTACGCGCGGTCCTGGCTGTACTCGTAGTGCCGGAACAACGAGTTGCACAGCCAGGCGTTGCCGGACGGATGCCAGGCCCACCCGCTGCCGCCGTGGATGTTGGTGGAGAACGCGACCGCCCAGCCGGCGATCTTCCCGCTGCTGTTGCGGAATCGGTTTCGGGAATCATTGAACAGGCGCTTGGTGACGTCGGTCCAGGCGGGCAGCTGCGAAACGCAGTACTGGGCCAGCGGGTACGCGTTCTCGCCCAGCCCGGCCGGGTCGGCCAGCCAGTAGTTCATCTGGACGTTGATGTCCGTGTGGTAGTCGGCGTACCAGTCCGGGTTGTTGTTGTGCACCCAGATGCCCTGCAGGTTCATCGGCAGCGCATCGCGGGACCCGATGATGGTCAGGTAGCGGCCGTACTGGACATAGGCAGCCTCCAGCTCCGGGTCGGGAGTGGTCGCGTCGGTATAGCGGACGGCGATCCGCGACCAGGAGTCCAGTGAACGCTGCACCGCCGACGACTGGCCCAGGTCGATCGTCATCCGGTCGTACTGCCGCCGGTAGTCGGCCACGTGGGTGGTCAGCAACGTGGCGCCGGCAACGGCCGCGGCCGTCTTCACCTTGCCGCGCGCGACGGCCAGCGGGTCGGTGGCCGGGCTGCGGTAGTTCGCCGCCGCGTCCGGGGCATAGTCGGTGCCGCCGCACACGACGATGAGCAACTCGCGGCAACCGGCGAAGGACAGCTTGTCGCCGTCGACGCTGATCCGCCCCGTGGCGCTGATCGCGGTCACCGCCGCGGCATAGCGCAGCCCGTTGGACAACGTCCCGGCGAAGGACAGCTGCCCGGCGCCGCCGGCGGTGGTCTCGCCGTGCGTGCCGTCCAGCGTGATCGTGCCGGTGTGCGGCCCTCCGGTGAGCCGGACGATCACGACGTCGTCCGGGTGACTGGCGTAGACCTCGCGGCGGTAACGGGTGTCGCCATGCCGGTAGGACGCCGACACCACGCCGTTGCTGAGGTCAAGCTGCCGGCGGTAGTCCGCAATCGCGTCGCCGGTGTGCCCGGGCAGGGCGACGCGCAGCTTGGCCAGCAGCCCGAAGCTGCCGAAGTCGTTCGGGCCGTACGGCAGCTGGCCGTCGTCCTGGAGTTTGTCGTTGCGGGTGCCGGTCCAGAACGAGCCGTCGGTCAGATAGAGAAAATCGTCCGCGGGATCACCGCCGACCAGAGCGCCGAGCCGGCCGTTGCCGACCGGCAGCGACTGCTCGATGATCCGGGCCTCGGTGGCGGGCGTCCGGTACCAGAGCGTGGTCGCCTCATCTGCCGGCACCAGTTGCACGTTCGACGGACGGTTGGGCGCGGCGTGGGCGGCGAACGGCCGCGTACCAGCGAAGGCAAGGCCGGCGCCGGCGGCGCCGGTGAGCCGGAGGAAGGCGCGGCGAGAAGAAGGCACGGCAATATCTCCTTCGACGGAAGGGGCGGTGGGACTCAAGAAGTATTCATAAAATATGTCTAGTGTTTCCGGCATGTCAACGGTTGATGTCTCGAATCATCAGATCTCTTGGACCCCAGGTGCGTCGAGACAGGACGGGATGTCCGCCTCAGTCCCTGATTACGTCTGGATTCATCTGACCTTTGCCATCTGGCTCGAACACACAGCGTGTTGGCCACCCGCATGTCACTGGATCTCGCTACCGAGGCGACGCTGGAGGAGCTCTCGGGGTGGAACGAGTCCGGGCCGGCGGCCACTGTTATGGCCCTCGCCGAGGCTGATGCGGCAGAGAAGGGCGGTGGCCACGGCTACGGCTACGGCTACGGCAATCCGACTTCGCTCCGTTTAATCCGGTGAAAGCATGATCATTTGGGCCAAATGACCGGCTTTAGGGGTGCGAAGTGGCTGGAGCACCGGCGGGGGGCTGGGGCCAAACACCAGCAGCACCGGGCCTGTTGGGCCGGTGCTGCTTGCGCGGTGCTATGGGTCGAACGGGCCGCTCAGGGCCGGGCCGGAGGCAATGAGCCTCAGGCAGAGACCAGGGAAGCGGCCTTGGCCAGCGCCGACTTGCGGTTGGCGGCCTGGTTCTTGTGGATGACTCCCTTGCTGGCGGCCTTGTCGAGCTTGCGCGAGGCAACCGCGAGGGCGGCGGCCGCAGCGGCTGCGTCGCCGGTGGCGACCGCGGTCCGGACGGAACGGACGGCGGTACGCAGTTCGGACTTCGCCGCCTTGTTGCGCAGGCGGCGCTTCTCGTTCGTCAGGTTGCGCTTGATCTGGGACTTGATGTTGGCCACGAAGATCTCTTTCGTCAAAGTCGGGCAGTGGTCTGAGCACGGTCGGTTGCGACACGACCTGTGGACGCACCGCGCAGTAGATTACCAGCCATCTGCGCTCAGCCTCACCAATGGCCCATCCAGGGCTCTCCGCCCGCGCCCGGAAATGATCATCCCGGTTCGTTAATGACGTCGTGACCTCCGCCGGTTACCGTGCGGACATGGCGGATCTCTTCGACGACTACCGCCTGGGCGCAGCCTGGGACGAGATGCTTGCGGGAATCGATCGCCCGCGGGCTCCGTACCACGCCGTTCATGGCACCCTCCAGCGGCTGACCGGCGAGGAGCTCGGGGATCGGGCGGACACCCTGGCCCGTTCCTACCTCGATCAGGGCGTGACCTTCGACGTCAATGGCGAGGAACGTCCCTTCCCGCTGGACATCGTGCCGCGGGTGATCGCCGCGCACGAGTGGACCCAGGTCGAAACGGGCGTGGCACAGCGGGTTCGTGCGCTCGAGGCCTTCCTGGCCGACCTGTACGGGCCGGGCGAGGCGATCGCCGCCGGGATCATCCCGCGCCGGGTGATCGTTTCGTCGTCCGACTTCATGCGGGTCGCCGCCGGGATCGAGCCGCCCAACGGGGTGCGTATCCACGTTGCCGGGATCGACCTGATCCGGGACGAGGAGGGCCGCTTCCGAGTACTGGAGGACAACGTCCGGATCCCGTCCGGGGTGAGCTACGTGATGGCCAACCGGCACGCCGTCACCACGGTCTTCCCGGAGGCGTTTGCTACCCACCGGATCCGCCCGGTGTCGGAGTACCCGCGGCGGCTGCTGGCGGCATTGCGGGCGGCCGCGCCGTCCGGGATCAGTGACCCGACGGTTGTCGTCCTCACTCCGGGGATCTACAACAGCGCGTACTTCGAGCACGCCCTGCTGGCCCGGACGATGGGGGTAGAGCTGGTCGAGGGTCGGGACCTGATCTGCGCCGGTGGCCGGGTGAAGATGCGCACCACCGCCGGCGAGACCCCTGTCGACGTGATCTACCGCCGGGTGGACGACGAGTTCCTCGACCCGGTGCAGTTCCGCGCCGACTCCCAGCTCGGCTGCCCCGGGCTGGTCAACGCCGCCCGAGCCGGACACGTGACGATCGCCAACGCCGTTGGCAACGGCGTCGCGGACGACAAGCTGGTCTACACCTACGTGCCGGACATGGTGCGGTTCTACCTCGGCGAGGAGCCGATCCTGCCGAACGTGCCGACGTACCGGCTGTCCGAGCCTGACGATCTCGCCTACACGCTGTCCCACCTGGACGAACTAGTGGTCAAGCCGGTCGACGGAGCGGGCGGCAAGGGCTTGGTGATCGGCCCGGCGGCGAGCAAGGAGAAGCTGGCCCGGCTGAAGGAGCAGGTACAGCGTGATCCGCGCGGCTGGATCGCCCAGCCGGTGGTGATGCTGTCCACCGTGCCCACCCTGATCAATGGCGAGCTGCAGCCCCGGCACGTGGATCTGCGGCCGTTCGCGGTGAACGACGGCAACAAGGTGTGGGTTCTGCCCGGCGGTCTGACCCGGGTCGCGTTGCCCGAGGGACAACTCGTCGTGAACAGCTCGCAGGGCGGTGGCTCAAAGGACACCTGGGTGCTCTCCACGCCGCTCGAACCGGCCGACGAGGTGCATGCCCGGGAGACGATCAAAGCCGGCCGGGTGGCCCATATGTCCGGCCCGGACCAGGGCCCGGACGACAGCCAGGCCACCCAGCAACAACAGCAACAGCAGCAACAGAGCACCGAACGGCAGCAGAGCCAGAGCCAGCAGCAGAGCCAGAGCCAGGAGCGCGGCGCCGGATATCAGAGCGAGTCCCAGCAGGGGAGTCCATCGTGCTGAGCCGGATTGCTGAATCGCTGTTCTGGATCGGCCGCTACCTGGAGCGGGCCGACGACACCGCCCGGATCCTCGACGTCCACCTGCAGATGCTGCTGGAGGATCCGTTCATCGACGAGCAGTCGGCGTGCATCGCGTTGCTGTCCGTGATGGGGGTCGGTGAGGGCGTCGCCGCACAGGAGGGGGTGGCGGTCGACCGGAACACGGTGCTCGATCGGCTGGCCTACGACCGGACCAACTCCAGCTCGATCGTCGGCTCGCTGGCGGCCGCGAGGGAGAATGCCCGCCGAGCGCGGGAGACCGTCTCCTCGCAGATGTGGGAGTACATCAACACCACCTGGATCGGGATCAATCCGGCACGCCGACGCGCGACCACACCACACCAGTTCTTCCAGTGGGTCACCGAGCGGGCAACCCTGGTCGCCGGGATCGCCGATTCAACGATGAGCCGGGACGACGCGTGGCGGTTCCTCGTCCTCGGGCGGAGTATCGAGCGCGCCGACATGACCGCCCGGCTGGTCGCCACCAGCGAGATCCGCGGCCAGACCCCAGCCTGGACAACGTTGCTGCGGTCCTGCGGCGCCTACGAGAGCTATGTGCGGACCTACCGCGGCGTCGCCAGCGACGAGCGGGCCGCGGAGTTCCTGCTGCTCGATCGGCTGTTTCCGCGCTCAGTTCGGCATGCGCTGCAGCAGGCCGAGGAGTGCCTGGAGGAACTGGCTCCCACGGCCGAGCGGGCGGGGGTCCGGGATCGGGCTCGGCGCAACCTCGGCCGGGCCCGCACCGGCCTGGAGTACCGCCGCCTCGAGGAGGTCCTCGGCGACCTGCCCGAGGAGATGGAGAAGGTGCAACAGGCCTGCTCAGCGGCCAGCGACGCGATCGCCAACCGGTACTTTCCGCGGCTGTCCAACACCCAATGGGTCGACGCGACCTGGCACGAGGAGCTGGTGTGAGTGTGAGCGAGAAGCGGCGCGACGATGCCTGGACCGAGGTAGCACGCAACGACGAAGTCGCTTGTGTGCTGCCGAGGGAAGGCATCGTCATGAGCGCCGCGCCCGAGCGAATCGAGGACATGTGAGCGAGTATCGCGGCGAGCGGCGCGAGGGGACCAGCCTGACCAGGCGGCTGAAGATCGTGCACCGCACCGGGTTTCGCTACGACGGCACGGTCGCCGGGTCCTACAACGAGGCCCGGATGACACCGTTGAACACCCAGGCGCAGACCGTGCTCGCGGCCCGGGTCACGATCGACCCGGTGACCTGGACGTTCACCTACAAAGACTACTGGGACACCCAGGTCACCGCCTTCGATGTGCTGGTCCCGCACTCGGAACTGGCCGTCGTCAGCAGCAGCACGGTTGAGGTGCACGCGCCGTCGACGCCGGTCCGCGGGATCGGCTGGGAGGCTTTGTCCGCCGCCGAGACCACGGACGCGACCAGCGAGTTTCTGCCGCAGACCGCCAGCACCACGCCGCATGCCGAGGTGACGGCGATGGCCGCCGACGCGGCCGGGGATCTGGCCCCGGACACCGCCGCACGAGCGGTGTGCGAACGGCTGCGCTCGGAGATGGAGTACGTGCCCGGCTCCACGGTCGTCACCACGGATGCCGCCGAGGCCTGGGAGGACCGCAAGGGCGTCTGTCAGGACTTCGCCCATCTCACCATCGGGGCCTTGCGGACGCTCGGCATCCCGGCCCGGTATGTGTCGGGTTACCTGCATCCCAAGGCGACGGCCGCGATCGGCGAGACGGTTCAGGGTGAGAGCCACGCCTGGATCGAGTGGTGGGCCGGAGACTGGGTGGCCTACGACCCGACCAGCCTGTTGCCGGCCGGTCAGGATCATGTGGTCGTCGCTCGGGGCCGGGACTACAGCGATGTGACGCCGCTGAAGGGGATCTTCGCTGGGCGGACGTCGTCCTCCGAGCTCTACGTCTCGGTCGACGTCACCCGCCTGACCTGAGGGGAGACCGCGGCATGGGACGATGGAAGGAGTATCCAGACCCATGTCACCGACGATCGAGGTAGCTCACCCGTGTCACCGATGGCCCGCACGGCTCTCCAGCCGTCCGCCACCCCTCCGGAGCTGATCCGGAACTTCAGCATCATCGCCCATATCGATCACGGGAAATCCACCCTGGCCGATCGCATGCTGCAGCTCACCGGGGTAGTGGATCCACGGCAGATGCGTGCGCAGTATCTCGACCGGATGGACATCGAGCGCGAGCGCGGCATCACGATCAAGTCTCAGGCGGTTCGGATGCCATGGGAAGAAGACGGCACGACCTATGCGCTGAACATGATCGACACGCCTGGTCACGTCGACTTCACCTACGAGGTCTCCCGCTCGCTGGCTGCCTGCGAGGGCGCCGTGCTGCTGGTCGACGCCGCGCAGGGGATTGAGGCGCAGACCCTGGCGAACCTGTACCTGGCGATGGAGAACGAGCTGGCCATCGTGCCGGTGCTGAACAAGATCGACCTGCCGGCCGCTCAGCCGGAGAAGTACGCCGAGGAGCTGGCCCGGCTGATCGGCTGTGAGCCGGAGGACTGCCTGCGGGTGTCGGGCAAGACCGGCGTCGGGGTCGAGGAGCTGCTGGCCCAGATCGTTCGGCAGGTGCCGCATCCGGTCGGTGACCCGAACGCCCCTGCGCGGGCGATGATCTTCGACTCGGTCTACGACACCTATCGAGGCGTGGTCACCTATGTCCGGGTGATCGACGGACACCTGTCTCCGCGCGAGCGGATCTTGATGATGTCCACCAAGACGACGCACGAGCTGCTGGAGATCGGGGTCAGCTCCCCGGAGCCGGCGCCGACCAAGGGGCTGGGCGTCGGCGAGGTGGGTTACCTGATCACCGGGGTGAAGGACGTCCGGCAGTCCAAGGTCGGCGACACCGTCACCAACCAGGCCAAGCCCGCCACTGAGGCGCTGGTCGGCTACCGCGAGCCGCTGCCGATGGTGTTCGCCGGCCTGTTCCCGATCGACGGCTCGGACTACGGCCCGCTGCGCGAGGCGCTGGACAAGCTCAAACTCAGTGACGCCGCGCTCGTCTACGAGCCGGAATCGTCGGTGGCGCTCGGGTTCGGCTTCCGCTGCGGTTTCCTCGGGCTGCTGCACCTGGAGATCGTCCGGGAGCGGCTGGACCGGGAGTTCGGGCTCGACCTGATCTCCACCGCGCCCAGCGTCGTGTACCAGGTCACGATGGAGGACGGCAAAGAGATCACCGTGACCAACCCGTCCGAGTTCCCCGGTGGCAAGATCAACGAGGTGCGGGAGCCGATCGTCAAGGCGACCATGCTGGCCCCGGCCGAGTTCATCGGCGCAATCATGGAGCTGTGCCAGGAACGCCGCGGCACGATGCGCGGAATGGACTACCTGTCCGAGGATCGGGTCGAGATGCGATACACGCTGCCGCTCGCCGAGATCGTCTTCGACTTCTTCGACCAGCTGAAGTCGCGCACCCGCGGTTACGCCTCGCTGGACTACGACCCGGCCGGCGAGCAGACCGCCCAATTGGTCAAGGTCGACATCCTGTTGCAGGGCGAGGCGGTGGACGCGTTCAGCGCGGTGGTGCACGCCGACAAGGCCTACGCCTACGGCGTGCTGATGACCGGCAAGCTGCGAAAGCTGATCCCGCGACAGCAGTTCGAGGTGCCGATCCAGGCCGCGATCGGCGCCCGGATCATCGCCCGGGAGAACATCAGCGCGATCCGTAAGGACGTGCTGGCCAAGTGCTACGGCGGTGACATCACCCGTAAGCGCAAGCTGCTGGAGAAGCAGAAGGAGGGCAAGAAGCGGATGAAGATGGTCGGCCGGGTCGAGGTCCCGCAGGAGGCCTTCATCGCCGCGCTGTCCAGTGACGCCCCCACCGGTGAGCGAAAGAAGTAGCCGATTACCCGCGAGTTGGGAAGTTGTACGGACAGCAAACCGTGCATTACCCGAGTGCTCGCGTTTAGGGTGATCTGACTCCCAACCAGCGAGAGGGTTTTCCGCGTGGACGCTTCCGGATCAACGACGACCCGACCGACGACCCACGCGAGCGATGCCGAGGAAGCAGCGTTCGCCCGGCTGTTGCCGACTGCTCCCGCATCGCTTGGCGCGATGTTCCTGAACCGGGTCCGCGACACCCCCGGACTGGAGGCCTACCGCAGTCCCGACGGGGTCGGCGGCTGGTCCTCCAGCAGCTGGAAGCAGACCGGCGAGGTGGTCCAGGAGATCGCCGCCGGGCTGCTGGAGCTCGGCCTCGGGTCGGAGGACCGGGTCGCCCTGGCGTCCACCACCCGGGTCGAGTGGATTCAGGCCGACCTCGGCGTCCTCTGTGCCGGTGGCGCGACCACCACGGTGTACCCGACGTCCACGCCAGAGGACGTGCACCACATCCTGAACGACTCGAACTCGGTGATGGCGTTTGCGGAGAACGCCGGTCAGCTGGCCAAGCTACGGGCCGGCGAGTCCGGGCTGAAGCGGATCGTGCTGATCGAGTCCGACGGAGTGGCCCGGACGGACGACGACCAGGTGCTCACCCTGGACCGGCTGCGCGAGATCGGCAGGGCCCGGCTGGCCACCGAGCCGAACGCCGTGGTCGAGGCGACGGCCGCGGTCCGGCCCGAGCAGCTCGCCACCCTGATGTACACCTCTGGCACGACCGGCCGGCCGAAGGGCGTCCGGCTCAGCCATCACGGTTGGGTTTACGAGGGACTGACCACGCTTGCGGCGGACATCGTGCACAGCGATGACCTCGGCTACTTGTGGCTGCCGATGTCGCACTCGTACGGCAAGACCTTGCTCGCCTCCCAGCTCGCCGTCGGCCACGCCGCAGCGGTGGACGGTGCCGTCGACCGGATCATCACCAACCTGCCGGTGGTGAAGCCGAACACGATGGCAGCGGTACCGCGGGTGTTCGAGAAGGTGCACGCCGGGATCCGGGCCAGGGTCCGGGAAGAGGGCGGCGTCAAGCTCAAGATCTTCAACTGGGCGATCGGCGTTGGCCTGCAGGTTTCCCGGCTGGAGCGGTCGGGCGGGAAGGCGTCCGGCCTGCTGGCGATCAAGCACTCGATCGCCGACCGGCTGGTGTTCAGCACCGTCCGGGAGCGCTTCGGTGGCCGGATCAAGTTCATGATCTCCGGAGCCGCGCCGCTGTCTCCGGACGTCGCCGAGTTCCTGCACGCCGTCGGCCTGCTGGTGCTCGAGGGTTACGGCCTGACCGAGACCTCGGCCGGGACCTTCGTCAACCGGCCGGGCAGGTTCGAGTTCGGCACCGTCGGGACACCGTTCCCGGGCACCGAGGTGAAGCTCGACACCGACGGCGAGATCATGATCAAGGGTCCGGGCGTGATGCAGGGCTACGAGCACCTGGACGACGCGACCGCCGAGGTGCTCGAGGACGGCTGGCTCCGGACCGGGGACGTCGGCGAGATCACCGAGCGCGGGTCACTGCGGATCACCGACCGGAAGAAAGACCTGATCAAGACGTCGGGCGGCAAGTACGTCGCACCGCAGGGGCTGGAGACCCGGTTCAAGGTGCTCTGTCCGCTGGCCAGCCAGATCGTCGTGCACGGTGATGGGCGCAACTTCATCACCGCGCTGGTCGCCCTGGACACCGATGCGGTGAAGGCCTGGGCGCCCGGTAACGGTCTGGCCGACCGGACGTTCGCCGAGATCGCAGCGTCCGCGCAGGTCAGGGCCGTGGTCCAGGAGGCGATCGACGTCATGAACGCCGAGGTCGGGCGCTGGGAGACGATCAAGAAGTTCGAGATCCTGGACCGCGACCTGACCGTGGAAGCGGGTGACCTGACACCGTCCCTGAAGCTCAAGCGTCGGGCCGTGGAGAAGCGCTATGCCGACGTCCTGGACGGTTTCTACGTCGAGTCCTGAGCGGTCGAGGCTCAGGCCGCGTCGAGGGCGGCGAGCTGGTCCTCGGTGAGCTTCAGGTCCAGGGCCGCCGCTGCTTCCTCGTAGCGCGCCACCCGGGTGGTACCGATCAACGGAATCACCCGGGGGGAGTGCTGCGCGGCCAGCCAGGCCAGCACGACCTGACCGGGCCGGGCCCCGAGCTCCGCCGCGACGGTGTCCAGGGCGGCCAGCCGACGGGTGGTCGCCTCGCCGGCGTACGGGCCCAGCTTGTCGTAGTCGGCACGCTCACCGGCCGGGGCGTCGTAGAGGCCCTGAAGCACCGGGGAGTAGGCGACCAGGCTCAGGTCCGTGCGCTCGCGCAGGTAGTCGAGCTGTTCGTCGTCCACAATCGATCCTTCTTGCAGCCCGGCCCGGCGCTGCAGGTAGGAGTGCTGCTGCTGGAGGGCGACCGGCTGCGGCCAGCCGTTCGCCAGGCACAGGCCGCGGATCCGCTCCAGCCGCCAGGTGTGCACGTTCGACCAGCCCAGGTATCGGACCTTACCTTCGCGGACGAACCCGGCGAGGGCCTCCAGGGTTTCCTCCAGCGGGGTCGAGCGGTCGTCGACGTGCACGTAGTACAGGTCGATGTGGTCCACGCCCAGCCGCCGCAGGCTGCCTTCCAGCGACGTCCGCAAGGTCTGCGCGCCTGCTCCGACGAACTGCGAGCGCGCTGCCGCCCAGTCCGCCTGCTCCGCTCCGGCCGGCCACGCGGCGTCCAGGTTGCGGATCTTCCCGCTTCCCTTGGTCGCCACGAACGTCTGGTCACGCCGTCCGGTCCGGGCCAGCCAGCGGCCGAGAACCTCCTCGCTCTGCCCGCCGTCCGTGCCCTTGGCCCACCACCAGGCGTAGCAGTCGGCGGTGTCGAGGAAGCTTCCGCCGTCGGCGGCGTAGCGGTCGAGCAGGGCGAACGCGGTCTGGTCGTCGGTCAGGCTGCCCAGGCCCATGCAGCCGAGGGCGAGCTTGCTGACCTGCTCCGTGGTGTTGCCGAGGGCAACGGTGTCCATCGGGACTCCTTCGTCAGTGCCATTCGTCTGTTTCATCGACCGTAAAAGCTGGAGCGCGCTCCAGGTCAACCTCTGCCGCTGAGAGCCATGCCGGCGGATGGGAGAATGCTGGAGTGACCACCGAGCAGACTCTCCGGGAGGCCGGCCCGCTACCGACCGCCGGGACGCTGACTGCGGTCGCCGTCGTCCACAAGATCTTGCGCAAGAGCTGGGAAGAACCGTTCTCGACGGCAATCGACAAGCGTCCGGTCGAGGGCCGAGTGCCGTTGCAGCGCCTCGGCCTGGCCGGTGACGTGCAGTGCGATCGTAAGAACCACGGCGGCGAGCACGCAGCGGTCTACGCCTACGCCGACGAGGATGCCGCCTGGTGGGCCGCCGAGCTGGGCCGGGAGATCACTCCGGGCCTGTTCGGGGAGAACCTGCGGACCAGCGGCATCGACGTCACCGGCGCCGAGATCGGTGAACAGTGGCGGATCGGCCCGGCCGGCGACGGGGTTCTGCTGGAGGTCGCCTCGCCGCGGATCCCCTGCCGGACCTTCGCGGACCGGATGGCCGAGCCGCACTGGGTCAAGCGGTTCACGGTGAAAAGAGCGCCGGGCGCCTACCTTCGGGTGCTCGAGGCAGGCAGCATCGCCGCGGGTGACGAGGTACGGGTGGTGCATCGGCCCGGGCACGGTGTGGCGATCGGCGACGTCACCGCAACGGCGGCACCGGCCACGATGCGCCGCCTGCTCGAGGTGGCCGAGCGCCTGGACCTGACCCTCGATCCCGGTCTGCGCGACCACGCCGTCCGGATCGGTGCGCGGACCTGATGCCCGGTTCCCTCCCGGACGGCGAACCTGCACCGCTCGACGGCAGCCTCCCGACCACGGTGGCGCTCGGCGCCGGGGAGCGAGCGTTCGGCGTTTACCTGCACGTTCCGTTCTGCGCCGTGCGCTGCGGTTACTGCGACTTCAACACCTACACGAACACCGAGCTGGGCGGCGGCGCCAGTCGGGCGGCCTACGCCGCGACCGCGGTCCGGGAGATCGACCTGGCCGCCGCGGTACTCGACCGAGCCGGGCTGCCCGCTCGGCCGGCGCAGACCGTATTCATCGGCGGTGGCACGCCCACCCTGCTGCCGCCCGCCGACCTGGACCTGTTGCTGAGCGCCGTCCAGGACCGGTTCGGCCTGGCCGCCGGCGCCGAGGTGACGGTGGAGGCGAACCCCGACTCGGTGACGCGGGAGTCGCTGGCCGAACTGGCGGCGGCCGGCATCACCCGGGTCTCGTTCGGGATGCAATCGCAGGTCAGGCACGTGCTCGCGGTCCTCGATCGGACGCATGATCCGCTGCGGATTCCGGACGTCGTCGGCTGGGCCCGGGACGCCGGGCTGGCGGTCAGCCTGGACCTGATCTACGGCACGCCGGGGGAGAGCCTGGACGATTGGCGACGCAGCGTCGAAGCCGCGTTGGCCTGCGCCCCCGATCATCTGTCGGCCTACGCGCTGGTGGTCGAAGACGGCACGAAGCTGGCGGCTCGGGTACGTCGTGGCGAGGTTCCCGCCCCGGATGACGATGATGAGGCGGACAAGTACGAACTCGTCGATGCCCTCGCCTCCGCCGCCGGATTCCAGTGGTACGAGGTGAGCAACTGGGCTCGCACCCCGGACGACGCCTGCCGGCACAACCTGGCCTACTGGCGCGGCGACGACTGGTGGGGGATCGGGCCGGGCGCGCACTCGCACGTCGGCGGAGTGCGCTGGTGGAACGTCCGGCACCCGACGGCGTACGCGGAACGACTGGAGACCGGGGTGAGCCCGGCCCAGGGTCGGGAACTGCTGGATGCGGCGCAGCAGCACTCGGAGAACGTCCTGTTGCGGTCCCGGCTGCGCGAGGGGCTACGACTGAAGGACGTCGGACTGGACGGTGATCCGCTCGAGCTGCTGCGCGACGTCCTCGCCGACGGGCTGGTGGACGCCGAGGCCGCGGACCGCGGGGTTGTCATCCTCACCCTGCGCGGTCGCCTGCTCGCCGACACCGTCGTCCGCGCCCTCCTGCCCTGACCCGCACCGGAACAACGGAGCGGTTCAGGTCAGGAAGCGGTGGGTCAGGGGGTAGCGGTAGCGCTCGCCACGGCTGGCGGCGACGGCTCCCAGCACCGAGAAGACCAGCGAGAACAGCCAGACCAGGACCACCAGGTTCGGGAAGAGCGGAATCACGTTGAGGATCCGCGCGGCGAAATAGGCGATCAGGACGACGATCTGGAAGTTCAGCGCCTCCCGAGCCTGGTCCCGGATGAACTCCGAGCGGGCCTGGTAGATCGAGAAGATCAGCAGGGACGGCAGCAGGTGGATCACCGGGAAGATCGCCAGGACTCCGCCGAGGTGGGCAAATAGTGCCCACTGTCGTTCTTCCTGCACGCCGCCGCCGCCGATCGGGCCGGGCCGGGCTGGACCGCTGGGCTGCTGTCCCCAGCCATAGCCGGTTGGCCGTGGGCTTGATGGCTGGCCGTAGGCCGGGGGTTGTCCGTAGGCCGGAGGCTCGCCGTCTGCAGGGGGTTGTCCAGAGGCGGAGGGCTGTCCGTAGGCGGGGGGCTGTCCGTAGCTCGGGGCCGAGGGCGGCTGCCCATAGGCGGGTGTTGGGCCGGTCGGCGTTGGGCCGGTCGGCGTGGTGCCGGTGGGTCCGCCGTACCCCGGAGCCTGCCAGCCGGGAGGCGGAGGCGGGGGCGGTGGTGGCGGACCGTCAGGCGCGGGAGAGCCGTAGACCGGTGGCTCGTCGTGCGTCGGCGGGGATGCCGGAGGTGTCGTGGGGACCGGGGAGGTCTCCTCCGAGGCTTCCTGCCCGGCGCCGGATCGGCCGGGTGCCACCGGCTCGTCACCGGAGTGCTGGGTCATGGTTTGCCCCTTTCCTGTAGCGAAACGGTAAACGACATCGCCGGGGTTCAGCGATCCGTCTCGTCCCCGGTGACGAAGTCGATCAGCTCCTCGACCCGGCCCAGCAGTTCGGGTTCGAGGTCGGCATAGCTGTCCACGGCGGCCAGGATCCGCTGCCAACCCGCCGCGACGTCGGCCTGTTCCTCGTGCGGCCAGCCCAGTTCGGCGAGCACACCCTCCTTCCACGGCAGCCCACGCGGGATCTTCGGCCAGGCGTCGATGCCGATCCGCTGCGGCCGGACGGCCTGCCAGACGTCGATGTACGGATGGCCGACCACCCGGACGTGCGCGGCGGCGCCCTTCACCCTGGTCACGGCGGCGGCCTCGTGCCATTCCTTGCTGCCCGCCACCAGGTGGTCGACCAGCACCCCGAGCCGCCGTCCCGGTCCGGGTCCGAAATCCTCAACGGCCGCGGCAAGGTCGTCCACCCCGTGCAACGGCACCACCACCACACCCTCGACCCGCAGGTCGTGGCCCCACACCTTTTCCACCAGCTCGGCGTCGTGCTTGCCCTCGACCAGGATCCGCGAGGCCCGGGCCACCCGGGCCCGCTGATTCAGCACCGCCACCGAGCCGCTGGCGCTGCGCAACTTGCCGGCCGGGACCGGAGCCGAGCCGGCCGGCCGAGGAGGCACCAGCCGCACCGGAGCGCCGTCCACCCAGAATCCGGGCCCGAGCGGGAATGACCGGACCCGCCCGCGCCGGTCCTCCAGTACGACGAGGTGGATGCCGCCGCTCTTCTCGGTGTGCACCACGGCGCCGACCCAGCCAGTTTCCACGTCCTCAACGACCAGATCGGTTTCCGCCGCCACCTCAGGCAGCTGCGGCTTGGCGGCCGGCGCCCCGAGGACGTCGCGGCCATAGCGATCGGCGGGGCCGGAAGCGTTGGGGCGGTTGGCAAGGTTCGGGCGGTCGGATCGTCCGGTTCCGGGCATCCGGGGCAGTTGGGGAGCCATGTCGGGACGGTAACCAGCCATCGCCGTCGGGCCCAGCCGACCCGCCGGTCGACGCGTTCGGTCGCCACTGGACGTAAGCTGGCATCCTCTGGCACTCAGTACAAGTGAGTGCCAGAGGACCATGACATCGAGTGGGCGGAGGTGGGCATCGTGAGTGAGGACCGAAAGCTCGCCGTTCTGCGCGCCATCGTGGAGGACTATGTCCAGACCCGGGAGCCGGTCGGTTCCCGGGCGCTGGTGGAGCGGCACTCGCTGGGGGTCTCGCCGGCCACCATCCGCAACGACATGGCCGCGCTCGAGGACGAGGGGTACATCGCCCAACCGCACACCAGCGCCGGGCGGGTGCCCACGGACAAGGGGTACCGGCTCTTCGTCGATCGGCTGAGCGGTGTGAAGCCGCTCTCACCCGCGGAGAAGCGGGCGATACAAACCCTGCTGGACGGCGCGGTCGACCTGGACGACGTGGTGATGCGGACCGTCCGGTTGCTTGCCCAGATCACCCAGCAGGTCGCCGTCGTCCAGTATCCGTCGCTGACCCGGTCGACGGTGCGGCACGTCGAGCTCGTGCCGTTGGGCACCGAGCGGCTGCTGGTCATCCTGATCACCAACACCGGCCGGGTGGAGCAGCGGGTGGTTGCCGTCGCCCAGGAACCCGGTGACATCGCGCTCGGCGACCTGAGGAGCCGGCTGAACCGGGCGACGGCCGGGTGCCGGCTGACCGAGGTCTCCGACATCGTCGCGGGCCTGCCGGATGAGTTCGGTACCGAGGACCAGGCCCTGGTCCGCGCCGTCCTGGACGCTCTGGAGGACTCGCTCGACGTGGAGCGGGAGGAACGGATCGTGCTCGCCGGAACCGCGAACCTGGCCCGCTCCGGACCGGACTTCGTGCAGAGCATCGGACCGGTGCTGGAGGCGATCGAGGAGCACGTGGTGCTGCTGAAGCTGCTCACCGAGATGGCCGACGGCGCAGGTGGCGTCGGTGTTCTGATCGGGAGCGAGACGGCGCACATCGGCCTGCAGGAAGCTTCGGTTGTGTCCAGCGGTTACGCCTCGCAGGGCGAAGTCGTGGCCCGGCTCGGCGTGCTCGGCCCGACCAGGATGGACTACCCGACGACGATGGCCGCGGTCCGGGCTGTCGCCCGCTACGTGTCACGGATCCTTGCCTCATGAATACCAGCGAACACCAGCCTCGGAACGCCAGCCACATGATCGATAACTTCATGACCTGATCCGGAGTATCGCCGCCACCGCCCGTATTTCGACCGTCAAATTTTAGCTGGAGAGAAAATCGCCATCGTGAGCGACTACTACGAGGTGCTCGGGATATCCCGGACTGCCAGTCCCGAGGAGATCAAAAAGGCGTACCGGAAGCTGGCTCGCCAGCTGCACCCGGACGTCAACCCCAGCCCGGAGGCCGAGGAACGGTTCAAGGAAGTGGGCCGCGCCTACGAGGTGCTGTCCAGCCCGGAGAAGAAGCAGGCCTACGACACCGGCGCCGATCCGAACGCGACCGGTGGCGGGTTCGGCCCCGGGTTCGGCTTCACCGACATCTTCGAGACGTTCTTCGGTGCCAGCGCCGGGGCTCGGGGTCCGGTGCCCCGCCAGCGCCGGGGCCAGGACGCGCTGATCCGGATCGAGATCGACCTCGCCGAGGCGGCCTTCGGCGGCACGCGCGAACTGCAGCTCGACACCGCCGTGATCTGCCCGGTCTGTACCGGCAGTTGCTGCCAGCCGGGGACGTCACCGCAGATCTGTGAGGTCTGCCGAGGCCGCGGGCAGGTGCAGCGGGTGGCCCGCTCGTTCCTCGGCCAGGTGATGACCACTCAGGCCTGCGTCGCCTGCCAGGGATTCGGCACCGTGATCCCGAGCCCGTGCCTGGAGTGCTCCGGTGAGGGCCGGGTGCGTTCCCGGCGCACGCTGAACATCAAGGTGCCGCCGGGCGTCGAGACCGGTACCCGGATCCAGCTCACCGGTCAGGCCGAGATCGGCCCCGGCGGCGGTCCGGCCGGCGACCTGTACGTGGAGATCGTGGAGAGCCAGCACGACGTCTTCACCCGCCGCGGTGACGACATCCACTGCACGGTCGAGGTGCCGATGACGGCGGCCGCGCTCGGCACCGTGATCAAGCTGGAGACCCTGGACGGCACCGAGGACTTCGAGATCAAGTCCGGATCGCAGTCCGGCGAGTCCAGCACGATGCGCGGGCTCGGGGTCACCCACCTGCGCGGCGGCGGCCGAGGCGATCTCATCGTCCACCTCGCCGTTGTCACCCCGACGAGGTTGGACGAGGAGCAGGAGGAGCTGCTGCGGCAGTTCGCCGTGCTGCGTGGGGAGGAACGCCCGGCCGGCCGGATGACCCCCGCTCACACCAGCGTCTTCTCCAAGCTCCGCGACCGCTTCGCCGGCCGCTGACGGCGTGACCTCGGCGCGGTTCCTCGTCCCGGCGGGGCGGCTGGACGGGTTGCTGCCCGGAGCCGGGTTCACCCTGGACGGCGACGAGGGCCGGCACGCCGCTACCGTGCGCCGGATTCGGGCAGGGGAGCAGATCGACCTCGGCGACGGCGCCGGGGTGGTCGCGCACTGCGAGGTGACCGCCGCCGGTTCTGGTCGGCTCGAGCTGCAGGTGCACGACGTCGAGCGGTTGCCTGAGCCGCCGCTGCGGCTGGCCCTTGCCCAGGCCCTGGCCAAGGGCGGGCGGGACGAGCAGGCGGTGGAGACCGCGACCGAGATCGGGGTTGACGTCGTCGTGCCCTGGCAGGCCGGGCGCAGCATCGTCCGTTGGCAGGGCGAGCGCGGGGAAAAAGCCCGGCACCGCTGGGAGACGATTGCTCGGGAGGCGGCTAAGCAGTCCCGCCGGGCCCGGGTGCCGGTGGTTGAGGAGGCCCGCTCCACCCCGGCGCTGGCTCGGCGCGCGGCTACCGCAACCCTGGCCTTGGTGTTGCATGAGGCGGCGCAGCGCCCGCTGCTCGACGTCCCGTTGCCGTCGGCGGGTGAGGTGCTGGTGATCGTCGGGCCGGAGGGCGGCATCGCGGACGACGAGTTGGCCGTGCTGGTCGAGGCCGGTGCCGTCGCCGTCCGCCTGGGCCCCGAGGTCCTGCGAGCCTCAACCGCCGGCCCGGTAGCCCTCGGCTGGCTGGCCGCCCAAACCGGCCGCTGGGCCTGACCCCCCGTTCCCTTCGCGACCCTGTTTCCTTGGCGACCTCGTCGCGCACGATGACCCCGTGGCCGGGTCATCGTGCCCAATCACGTGGCTTGACAGGTGGGTCTTGACCTCAAGTGAGGTTCAGGTTCTAGGTTCGGTTGGGACCTGTCCCGTCGTTCTGTGGAGCTCACCATGCATGCCGTTGTTCTGCACGAGTTCGGGCCGGCCGAGAACCTTCGCTACGAGTCGGTGGAGGATCCCAAGCCAGGGCCGGGACAGGTGCGGATCGCGGTCCGGGCGGCCGGCGTCCATCTGATCGATACCAGCATCCGGTCCGGTCGATCCGGCGTTCCCGGGCCGACCCCTGCGCTCCCGATGATCGGCGGACGGGAGGTGGCCGGCGTCGTGGACGAGGTCGGGGCGGACGTCGATCCGAGTTGGAGGGGACGCCGGGTGGTTGCTCACCTGGGGATGCTCGGCGCCGGCTACGCCGAACTCGCGGTGGTGGATGTCGGGTCGCTGCACTCGCTGCCGGACGGCGTGGACGACGCGGCCGCCGTTGCGATGATCGGCACCGGCCGGACCGCGTTCGCAATCCTGGAGCGGGCGCAGCTGTCGGCCGAGGATGTCGTGCTGGTCACCTCGGCGGCCGGTGGGATCGGCGTGCTGCTGATCCAGGCGGCGCTGGATGCCGGGGCGACCGTGGTCGGTGCGGCCGGCGGACCGGAGAAGGTCGAGCGGGTGCGGCAACTCGGCGCGGCCATTTCCGTCGACTACGACCAGGAAGGCTGGGCGGACACCGTCCGCGCCGCCCTGGAGGGACGCAAGCTGAGCGTCGTGCTGGACGGGGTGGGCGGTGTTCGGGGCCGGGCGGCGCTGGAACTGCTGGGCGTGGACGGTCGATTCCTGGTGTACGGCTTCTCGTCCGGCGAGCCGACGCCGCTCGGGGTGTTCGACCTGATCGGCCTGGGGATCACCGCCGCTGCGGTGATCGGTGCCCGGATGTTCGCTCGTCCCGGTGGGTTTCGCGACCTGGAGGACGCTGCGCTGGCGGCCCTCATCAAAGGCCGGATGGTGCCGCTGCTGACCCGGTTCTCGCTCGCCGACGCGGCGGCCGCTCATCGCGCGCTCGAGAACCGGGAAACCGTGGGCAAGGTTGTGCTGATTCCAGGGTGAGCCGGCTGGGACTCGGAACCGGTCGGGGTGGGATCCGCGTACGCTCGCTCAGATGAGAACCGAGGACGGCTGCATCTTCTGCAGCATCGTGGCCGGAGACATCCCGGCGGACGTGGTGACCCGCACGGACCGGGTGCTGGCATTCCGCGACCTGAACCCGCAGGCCCCCACCCACGTGCTGGTGATCACGCTGGATCATTACCCGAACGTGGTGGAGCTGGCCTCGGCGGATCCGCAGGCGCTGGCCGAGCTGGTCGCCGTCGGTTCCGACGTGGCGCAGAAGGAGGCCGGCGGCCCGTTCCGGCTGGTCTTCAACACCGGCGCAGAGGTCGGCCAGTCCGTGTTCCACGTTCACGGCCACGTCCTGGCCGGGCGGCCCTTCACCTGGCCGCCCGGCTGACGGGACTGTGGATCAGGACTCGGACCGGCGTATGAGCCACCACTCAATATCCGTCAGGTCCTTGATTTCGTAGAACATGGCGATGGTGGCGTCGTCGTCGATCACTTTGGTCAGTTCCCTTGGGTTCGGCAGTCATCTCGCTCTCCTCAGTGAGTTGATAGATCGGTTGGCGGGGCCGGCGCGAGCCAGCCGGAAAGGTCGTCCACCGACGTGGCTTCGACGATCATTTCCGCACCGGTGTTCTCGTCAGTTCCCAAGGCCAGGTGGTGGGCGATCCGGGTGATCCGGGAGTCGTCCCCGAAGCGGGCGCCGGAGCATTGCACCCAGGCCTCGCTCTCGCCCTTCTTCTCGCCCTTCCTCTCGTCCCGCCTCCCGGCCTTCCCTGTGGATCTCTTGGCCGAAGGTGGTTTCCCGGTAGAACGAGGCCACGGATTTCACGCTCATGTCGTTCTCCTCATTGATCTGACCTGCTCCATCCCTCGGGTTTTGGAGAGGGCGATCCGCAGGGTGTCGGCGCTGACCGAATCGTCACTGCCGGCCAGGATGGCGAGCCCGGACAGACCCGGGTGGGTCAGCATCTCGGCCGGATCGCGCTCGCGCAGGTAGATGGTGTTATGGCCGAGTGCGAATCCGCTGCTGGGATGCCATCGTCTCCCTCTCTCGGCTTCATGGTGAGGATGATGCCTCGAGAATCAGGAGAATGCCAAATAATTTAGCAGAATCCATGATCAACGACTATGGACGGCGGACCCGGATGCTGGTGGGCGAACGGTGGGCCGGATTCCGGGGGCGGGCCAGCTCCGGTGATCGGGCACGGTGCGTGACGATCGGCGGAAACAAGGGGCATAAGCAGAGGCGCACTGTCGGTGCTGCCGGTTAGCATGGTGACTGTCGAGGACGGTGAAATGCCGTTGAGTAGAGCCCCGGAAGGCGGTCGCACCTAACCCTCATGACCGAGTCCAACGGCACCATTCCCCCCACCTCCCAGCGCGGCAGCCAAGCCAACGGCGTGAGCCCAGGCAATGGCACGACCCCCGGCAACGGTGGAACCCCACAAGCCGTGCACCGAATCGTCGTCCCCCCGACGGTCAACATGGTGTCCCTGCTCGGAGCGGGTGACGAGGTGCTCCGGTCAATCGAGCGCTCGTTTCCCAAAGCCGACATCCACGTCCGCGGCAACGAGATCACCGTCACCGGTCCGTTCGGTGAAGTGGCCCTGGTCGAGCGCCTGATCGACGAGTTGCTGGTCGTGGTCGGCGCGGGTCAGTCGCTGACCGCGGATGCCGTCGAGCGATCGGTCGGCATGCTCCGGCAGCAGACCAAGGAGCGCCCCGCCGACGTCCTGACGCTCAATATCCTGTCGAACCGGGGCAAGACGATCCGGCCGAAGACGCTGAACCAGAAGCGATACGTCGATGCCATCGACGAGCACACCATCGTTTTCGGGATCGGCCCGGCCGGTACCGGCAAGACGTACCTGGCGATGGCGAAGGCCGTGCAGGCGCTGCAGGCCAAGCAGGTCAGCCGGATCATCCTGACCCGGCCGGCGGTTGAGGCCGGTGAGCGGCTCGGGTTCCTGCCCGGCACGCTCACCGAAAAGATCGACCCGTACCTGCGCCCGCTGTACGACGCGCTGCACGACATGATCGACCCGGAATCGATCCCGCGGCTGATGGCGGCGGGGACGATCGAGGTGGCACCGCTGGCCTACATGCGTGGCCGAACCCTGAACGACGCCTTCATCATTCTGGACGAGGCGCAGAACACCTCGGCCGAGCAGATGAAGATGTTCCTTACCCGGCTCGGGTTCAACTCCCGGATGGTGGTCACCGGCGACGTCACGCAGGTCGACCTGCCGTCGGGCACTCAGTCCGGGCTGCGGATCGTCCAGGACATTCTGGACGGTATTGACGATGTCCGCTTCATGGTGCTGAACAGCAACGACGTCGTCCGGCACCGGTTGGTCGGCGAGATCGTGGACGCCTACGGCCGTTGGGACGCCGTCCAGCAGGAGCAGCTACCGCAAGCCGGAGCCAACCAGGGCCCGCGGCAGGCCCGGGACACCGCCGCCGGACGCCGGAACCGCCCCGCTCGCTGACCCTCCAGCCCGCTGCCCAACCCGCGCCAGGCCTGGCGCGGGTTGGGCTGACCAAGGCTGGGGAACGGCTGTGTACGGACAAGGGTCCGTCGTCGGGGAGAATGGCCAGGTGAGCATCGAGGTCAACAACGAGAGCGGCGTCAGCGTCGACGAGGCGGAGATCGCCGCCCTGGCCCGGAATGTCCTGGACGCGATGCGCGTCCATCAGCAGGCCGAGCTGTCCGTCGTGCTGGTCGACGAGGCCTCGATGGAACAGCTGCACATCCAGTGGATGGACGAGCCGGGCCCGACCGACGTCCTCTCCTTCCCGATGGACGAACTGCGCCCGGGCAAGGATGACGAGGAACCCGAGCCCGGTCTGCTCGGTGACGTTGTGCTCTGCCCGCAGGTCGCGAAGGTGCAGGCCCGCGCCGCCGGGCACAGCTTCGAGGAGGAGCTGCTGCTGCTCACCACGCACGGCATCCTGCATCTGCTGGGCTTCGACCATGCCGAGCCCGAGGAGGAGAAGGAGATGTTCGCCCTGCAGCGCAAGTTGCTGCTGACCTTCCTCGCCGCCCGCGGCAAGGCCTGAGCGGCTCAACTCATGTTGAGCCTGGCGGTTGTCGCCGTCCTTCTCACCCTGGTCGCCGGGGTGGCCGCCGCTTCCGAGGCGGCGCTGTCCCGGATCGGCCGGTCCCGGGCCGCCGACCTGGAGACCCAGGGACGACGCGGTGCCCCGGCCCTGGTCAAGGTGGCAGGCGACCCGGCACCCGTGCTCAGCGTTGCCACCCTGGTCCGGGTCACCGCCGAGGTCGGCGCGAGTGTCGCCGTCACTTTTGCCGCCATCCGTGGCCTCGGCACCGGCTGGCGGGCCGGGTTGCTGGCCTGTGCCGTGATGGCCGCCGTCTCGTTTGTCGTCGTCGGGGTCGGCCCGCGGACGCTTGGCCGGCAGCACGCCGAGCAGGTCGCGCTCGCGGTGGCGCCCGGCCTGTCCGCACTGACCCGGGTGCTGGCACCGCTGACCCGGCTGCTGGTGCTGATCGGCAACGCGTTCACGCCCGGCCGGGGGTTGCGAGATGGGCCATTCGCCTCGGAGGCGGAGCTGCGGCAGTTCGTCGACATCGCCCAGGAGAGCCAGCTGATCGAGCTCGGCGAGCAGAAGATGATCCACTCGGTGATCGATCTCGGTGACACCCTGGCCCGCGAGGTGATGGTGCCGCGAACCGACGTCGTCTCGGTGGAACGTGACCGCACCCTGCACGACGCGATGTCGCTCTTCCTCCGCTCCGGGTTCTCCCGGGTGCCGGTCGTCGGTGGCGGCCTGGACGACCCGATCGGCATCCTTTACCTCAAGGACGTCGCGCGCCGGATGCACGAGCAACCCGACGCCGGCCGGACCCAGAAGGTGGAGACGATCATGCGTCGTCCGGTGTTCGTCCCGGACAGCAAGCCGGTGGACGAGCTGCTGCGGGAGATGCAGCAGGCCGGTCACGCCGTCATCGTGGTCGACGAGTACGGCGGAACCGCCGGCGTGGTGACGATCGAGGACATCCTGGAGGAGATCGTCGGGGAGATCGCCGACGAGTACGACGTCGAGGAGCCCGAGGTGGAGGAGCTGCCCGACGGTCAGAAGCGCGTCAGCTCCCGGCTGCACCTGGACGAACTCGGTGAGCTGTTCGGGATCGAGATTGAGGACGACGAGGTGGACACCGTGGGTGGGTTGCTGGCCAAGGGCCTCGGCCGGGTGCCGATCGCCGGTTCGCAGACCTCGATCCAGGGCCTGATCCTGACCGCCGAGGCGTTTGAAGGCCGTCGGCACAGCCTCGCGAAGGTGCTGGTCAAGCGGGATCCGGAGGCGGGCCACGACCGGCACGAGCGATCCGAGCGAGCCGATCGCCACGATCGGGCTGACCGCTTCGACCGGGCCGAGCGAGCCGATCGAGCGGACCGGGCCGAGCGAGCTGAGCAAACCGAGCGGGCCGAACGAACCGAGCGGGCCGACAGCAATGAGCGAGCCGACCGGCACGACGCGGACCGCGATCGGAGTGGTGCCTGATGAACCAACTGACCCTGCTCCGCGTGCTGTTGCGGCTGATCGTTCTGCTGGCGGCTCTCTGGCTTGCCACCAACGGCGGCTGGTATCTGCTCTGGCTGTTGCTGGTGCCCGCGATGGCCTGGGATATCTTCAGGGTGTTCAGGCCCGCCCCGGCCAAACGGGCGCCCGCCCGGTTCAGCGAGCCCGGTCAGCACCGGGTGGTGCTGCAGGTGCCCGGCCCGAATGTGGTTCTGGTGATCCGGGAGCTGCGCCGGACCCGGGGCCTCGGCCTGGTGGAAGCCAAACAACTGGTCGACTCGGCACCCGTCGTGGTGGCCGAGGGACTGAGCGAGCAAAGCGCAGAACTGGTCGCCGACCGGTTGCGCGCGGCCGGGGCCCGGGCCCTGGCCGCACCGATCGGAGAGATGTGACATGAGCTCGAAGCCCCGTAACGGCCGTCCGACCACGGCCCGTCCGTCCAGCAAGCGTCCGGTCAGGGAGCAGCCGGCCGGTGACGCGCCGGCCCTGCACCACCACGCCGGACCACAGTCGAGCGATGACGACCAGAGCCAGCGCCCGCCGTCCGGGGCCCATCGCTCCGGCTTTGCCTGCTTCGTCGGCCGGCCCAACGCAGGCAAGTCCACCCTGACCAACGCGCTGGTGGGGGAGAAGGTCGCGATCACGTCCAGCCGACCGCAGACCACCCGGCACACGATCCGCGGCATCGTCTCCCGCCCGGACGCGCAGCTTGTCCTGGTCGACACCCCCGGCCTGCACCGGCCCCGGACGCTGCTCGGCGAGCGGCTGAACGACCTGGTACGGCAGACCCTGATGGAGGTCGACGTGATCGGCCTGTGCCTGCCGGCCGACGAGAAGATCGGCCCGGGTGACCGGTTCATCGCGAACGAACTCGCCGAACTTCGCCGCGGGCAGAAGCGCCGGACCCCGGTGATCGCGATCGTCACCAAGGCCGACCGGGTTGACCGGGCCGGGCTGACCGACCATCTGCTGGCGGTGGACAAGCTGGTGGAGGCCGACGACATCATCCCGGTCTCGGCTATTGACGGATACCAGGTGGACGAGCTGGCCGACGTCCTGGTCGGGCACCTGCCGGAGGGGCCGCGGCTCTACCCGGACGGCGAGCTGACCGACGAGCCCGAGCACATCATGATCGCCGAGCTGATCCGGGAGGCGGCCCTGGAAGGGGTCCGCGACGAACTGCCGCACAGCCTGGCCGTCGTGGTGGAGGAAATCATGCCGCGCGAGGGTCGGGAGGACCGGGAACCGCTGATCGACGTCCGGGTGTTCCTGTTCGTTGAGCGGGACAGCCAGAAGGCGATCGTGATCGGCAAGGGCGGTACCCGGCTGCGTGACGTCGGCACCCAGGCCCGCAAGTCGATCGAGGCCCTGCTGGGTTCCCGGATCCACCTCGACCTGCGGGTGAAGGTGGCCAAGGACTGGCAGCGCGATCCCAAGCAGATGCAGCGACTCGGATTCTGAACAGCGACGACCTCAGTACTCGTGAGCCAGGGGCGAACGAACCGAGTACCGACCCCCTGAGCATCGACAAACCACCCGCACGTCCGGAGCTCGGCCGTCGGCGGCTGTTCGCCGACCTGACGCCGTTGCGGGTCAGCGTCCCTTACCGGCGGATGTGGTTCGGGGCCTCGCTGTCGGCGGTCGGAACCCAGGTCACCAACGTGGCGGTCGGGCTGCAGGTCTACGACCTGACCGGATCGACGTTCAATGTCGGCCTGGTCGGGCTTTTCGCGTTGGTCCCGCTGATTGTCCTCGGTCTGTACGGCGGCTCGATCATCGATGCCTACGACCGGCGGCGGGTGATCATCACGACCTCCAGCGGGCTGCTGCTGTTGGCTACTGCCTTCGCCGTCCAGGCCTGGTTGGAGGTCGGAAACCTGTGGCTGCTCTACGGTCTGGTCGCGGTGCAGAGCGGGCTGTTCGCGGTGAACAGCCCGGCGCGGACGGCGATCATCCCTCGGTTGCTGCCGACCGAACTGCTGCCCGCCGGCAATGCCCTCTCCAGCCTGTCGATGAGTCTGGGCATGACGTTCGGCCCGCTGCTGGCCGGTCTGCTCGTCGCCTGGTGGGGGTTCGGCGCCACCTACAGCCTGGAGGCGGCGCTGCTGATCGTGGCCCTGACCACGCTGATCGCTCTGCCGCCGCTACCTCCGCAGGGACAGGTACGCCGTTCCGGGATCCGCTCGGTGCTCGAAGGGCTGTCCTTCCTGCGCACCCGACCCAACGTGCGAATGACCTTCGTCGTCGATCTGGTCGCGATGATCTTCGCGATGCCCAGGGTGCTGTTCCCAGCCATCGGTGCCGCGCTGATCGGCGGCGGCGCCACCACGGTCGGGATCCTGGCGTCCGGGATCGCGGTCGGGTCGATCGTGGCCGGGGTGCTCTCCGGACCGCTCGGACACGTCCGGCGGCAGGGTCGCGCGGTGCTGATCTCGGTGGTCGGCTGGGGATTCGCGATCACCGCGTTCGGCATCGTGGTGGCGCTCTCACCGGGCCCGGCATCGGATGGCGGCGCCCGGTGGACGTTGTGGCCGGCCGTCGCCTTCCTGGCCCTGGCGGGTGCTGCCGACGCGGTCAGCGGGGTGTTCCGGATGACGATCCTGCAGGCGGCCACCCCCGATGCCATGCGCGGACGGTTGCAGGGTGTGTTCATCGTGGTGGTCGCGGGCGGCCCGCGGCTCGGGGACCTGGTGCTCGGCAGCGTGGCTGAACTGAGCGGCGAGGCGGTTGCCGCGATCGCCGGCGGTTTGACGTGTGTTGTCGTGGTGATCGGGCTTGCCTTCCTGCAGCCACGTTTCCGCCGCTACGACGCCCGCGAGCCGGCCGCCTAACGCTCGTGAGCCCTCCGCTCAGCGCTGGTGCCGGACCAGCCCCTGCCCCGGTTTCCAGGTCTCGATCAGCATCGCGTCGCCCGCCGGGTTCAGCCCGACCCAGGTCACCTCGGTCGGTTCGATGGCGAACAGCGCGAACGGGCCGGGTGGGATCTGTTTTTCGTCGGAGACGAAGGCCGCCAGCCGGTCCGGGTCGGTGACCTCGCGGGCGTTCCCGGACAGCTTGGCGTCCCCGGCCCAGGACGTCGGCTCCTCCACCGGGGCCGATCCGCTGTGCACCGCCACCCTCGGGTCGCGGCGCAGATCGTCCCACCGTCGGGCCTGCGGCATGCCGGCCAGAAGCACGTCATCGCCCTTGAACCGGATCTCGTTTCCGCTGATCCGGGGCGATCCATCGGTCCGGATGGTGGCCATCGTCAGGTGGATATAGGCGCGCAGCCGCCCCTCTGCGCGGGCGGCGAACTCGGGAACCTCGTCGGTGAACTCTCGCCAAGTCGTCATAGCGACATCTTGCCCATGGGGTCCGACAGTTTGCTTGACCGCGGCACCATGCGTGTACCGTAGAAACATGCGTTCGGCGCTGCTCCTCCTTCGTCGCCGCGGCGGGACCCTTTAGGTCGGTCCTCTCGCCGCGGTGGTTCTGCGCGCCGGCCTATCACCCAGCCAGAGCAGCGGCCGACCCGTTTCCGGGTCCGGCGAAGGACAATGAGGCGAAGCAGGATGAAGAACACTCAGCAGCCCTCCGGGATGCCGATCCACAAGTACCGTCCCTTCCACGAACAGATCCAGGTCGAACTGCCGGACCGGACCTGGCCGACAAAGCGGATCGAAGTAGCGCCCCGCTGGTGCGCGGTCGACCTGCGTGACGGCAACCAGGCACTGATCGATCCGATGAGCCCCGAACGCAAGCGGCGGATGTTCGAGCTGCTGGTACGGATGGGCTACAAGGAGATCGAGGTCGGCTTTCCGGCCGCGAGCCAGACCGATTTCGACTTTGTCCGCGAGCTGATCGAGAGCGACCTGATCCCGGACGACGTGGTGATCCAGGTCCTGACCCAGGCCCGCGGTCCGTTGATCGAGCGCACCTACGAGTCGATCCGCGGCGCCAAGCAGGCCGTCATGCATCTCTACAACTCCACCTCCACGCTGCAGCGGCGGGTGGTGTTCAACACCGACGAGGACGGCATCGTCGACATCGCGCTGGAGGGCGCTCGCCTGGTCCGCAAGCTGGGCGACGCGCTGACCGGTACCGACGTCTACTTCGAGTACTCGCCCGAGTCGTACACCGGTACCGAACTGTCGTTCGCCGCCCGGATCTGCAACGAGGTGCTGGCGGTCTTCGAGCCGACGCCGGACCGGAAGGCGATCATCAACCTGCCGGCCACCGTCGAGATGACAACGCCGAACGTGTACGCCGACAGCATCGAGTGGATGCACCGCAACCTGGCCTTCCGGGAGAACGTGCTGCTGTCCCTGCACCCGCACAACGACCGCGGCACCGCGGTGGCCGCCGCCGAGCTCGGCTACCTGGCCGGTGCCGATCGGATCGAGGGCTGCCTGTTCGGCAACGGCGAGCGGACCGGCAACGTCTGCCTGGTCACCCTGGGGCTGAACCTGTTCAGCCAGGGCATCGAGCCGATGATCGACTTCTCGGACATCGACGAGATCCGGCGCACGGTGGAGTACTGCAACCAGCTGAAGGTGCCCGAGCGCCACCCGTACGGCGGCGACCTGGTGTACACCGCGTTCTCCGGCTCGCACCAGGACGCGATCAAGAAGGGCCTGGACGCGATGGACCGGGACGCGGCTGCGGCCGGCGTCACCGTGGACGAGCTGGAGTGGGCGGTTCCGTACCTGCCGATCGACCCGCATGACGTCGGGCGCAGCTACGAGGCCGTGGTCCGGGTGAACAGCCAGTCCGGCAAGGGCGGCGTCGCCTACCTGATGAAGAGCGAGTACAACCTGGACCTGCCGCGCCGGCTGCAGATCGAGTTCAGCCAGGTGGTGCAGCGGCACACCGATGCGGAGGGTGGCGAAGTCACCCCGCAACAGCTGTGGAAGATCTTCGCGGACGAGTACCTGCCGACGGACGCGGCCGACCAGATCAACTGGGGCCGGTTCTCGTTGCACGGGATGCGGCACAGCAGCACCGACGGTGGAGTCGACTCGATCTCGGTGGACCTCGAGGACGGCGAGACGACGATGACCGTGGACGGCCGGGGCAACGGGCCGATTGCGGCCTTCGTCGCCGCCCTGGCCGACCGCGGAGTCGACGTCCGGGTTCTCGACTACAGCGAGCACGCGTTGAGCGCCGGCGGTGACGCCAAGGCCGCTGCGTTCGTCGAGTGTCAGGTCGGCGACCGGGTGCTCTGGGGGGTCGGGATCGACGCCAACATCGTCCGGGCCTCGCTGAAAGCCGTACTGTCCGCCGTCAACCGATCGATCGGGCGGTCCTGACGGGATGACCCGTCTCTACCGGGACGAGGCGGTTGTGCTCCGCGCCCAGAAGCTGGGTGAGGCCGACCGGATCGTCACCCTGCTCACCCGGGAGCGGGGGCGAATCCGGGCGGTCGCCAAGGGCGTCCGGAAGACGACGTCCCGGTTCGGTGGGCGGCTGGAGCCGTTCATGATGATCGACGTCCAGCTCTATGAGGGACGCTCGCTCGACACCGTGACGCAGGTGGAGACGATCGGCGCCTACGGACTGCAGATCGCCGCCGACTACGCCCGGTACACCGCCGCCACCGCGATGCTGGAGACGGCGGAGCGGATGACCGAGACCGAGCGTGAGCCCGCCGTCCAGCAGTTCTTGCTGCTGGCCGGCGGGCTGCGCACGCTCGCCAACGGTGAGCACGAACCGGGTCTGGTGCTCGACGCCTATCTGGTGCGCTCGCTGGCGGTGGCCGGCTGGGCGCCGAGTTTCGTCGACTGCGCCCGCTGCGGGGCAACCGGTCCGCACCGGGCGTTCGCGCTCGGCTCCGGCGGGGCGGTCTGCTCGTCCTGCCGACCGCCCGGGTCCGCGGCCCCGCATCCGGAAACCCTCGAGCTGCTGGCCGCCCTGCTGACCGGAGACTGGGAGCACGCCGACGCCAGCGAGTTGCGCCGGCGTCGGGAGGCCAGTGGGCTGGTGGCTGCCTACCTGCAGTGGCACCTGGAACGCCGGGTCCGCTCCCTGCGCTGGGTGGAGCGCTCGAACGACGTCGTCGACCTGGTGGCCGCCGAGACCGCAGCCGCCCAGGTCGCGGCGCGCACCGCGAAGGCGCAGGCGGCACTCGCCCAGGCAGCCCTGGACCAGGCCGAGGCCGCGCACGCCGAAGCGGTCCGGGTCGAAGAACAGGCCGCCATCCTGGTGGCCTCCGAGATCCACCCAGAAGGAGTGAGCTAATGGCGGTACGCCGCCGTGCTGTTGCCAAGCCAGAGGTCAGTCGGTTGCCACCGGTCCCGCCGCCGCCGCACCCGTCCGGAGCCCGCCCGCCGCAGATCCCGGCCGAGTTCGTGCCCGGACATGTGGCGATCGTGATGGACGGCAACGGTCGCTGGGCCAACGCGCGTGGCCTGCCCCGGACCAAGGGCCATGAGATGGGCGAGGCGGCACTGCTCGACGTCGTCGCCGGCGGCATCGAGATCGGGGTGAAAAACATCTCCGCGTACGCCTTTTCGACCGAGAACTGGCGTCGGTCGCCGGACGAGGTGCGGTGGTTGATGGGCTTCAACCGGGACGTGATCCGCCGTCGCCGGGACGAGATGAACAGCTGGGGAGTCCGGGTTCGCTGGGCCGGCCGCCGGCCGCGGCTGTGGCGCAGCGTGATCAAGGAACTAGAGGCGGCCGAGGAGCTGACCCGGGACAACACCGTCCTGACCCTGACGATGTGCGTCAACTACGGCGGCCGGGCCGAGGTCGCGGACGCCGCGAAGGCGATCGCCCGGGAGGTCGCGGCCGGCCGGATCGACCCGGAGCGGGTGGACGAGCGGATGGTCGCGAAGTACCTCGACGAGCCGGACATGCCCGACGTCGACCTGTTCCTGCGCACCTCGGGGGAGCAGCGGACGTCCAACTTCCTGATGTGGCAGTCGGCCTACGCGGAGCTGTTGTTCCTCGACACGCTCTGGCCGGACGTCGACCGGCGCACGCTCTGGACGGCGGTAGAGCAGTTTGCGCAGCGCGACCGCCGGTACGGCGGGGCGATCGACGCCGCGGCCGAGGCTCTGCAGGACGCGAAACAGGACGGGAAGGGTTCGACCCCGTCCAGCGTTACTGCCTAGCGATACTGAAACTCATTAGTTTCAGCAGTCGCCAAGAGCTCATCGTCTCGGAGCTCGTTCGTCTCAAGGAGTGCCCTGATGGCTCGCCAGGCCGATATCCGCCCAATCGTCAAGCTCCGGTCCACCGCCGGCACCGGCTTCACCTACGTCACCCGGAAGAACCGGCGCAACGACCCGGACCGGCTGGTGCTGCGCAAGTTCGACCCCAAGGTCCGTGCCCACGTCGACTTCCGCGAAGAGCGCTAACCACCCGCTCAGAACCCATCGTCGGTCGGTTCGTGGCGTACTTGATTGTGCAGGATGACCCGCACGGGTCATCCTGCACAACTGCGTTACGGCCGTGCCCGGATCATTTCGGCCATGGCTGCAGCGAACGCTGGGGCGAGCTAGGGCTGGGCAGTAGCGTTCGGGAGGGCTGCGCAGTCGGCGCAGGTGCCGTAGACCTCCACGACGTGGCCGACGTCGACGAAGCCATTGTCCTCGCCGATCCGCCGGGCCCAGCGCTCGACGGCGGCACTGTCCACCTCAACCGTTCGACGGCAGTGCCGACAGACCAGGTGATGGTGATGGCCGCTGCTGCAACGGCGGTACATCGACTCGCTGTCCGCCGTCCGCAGTACGTCGATCTCGCCGTCGTCGGCGAGTTGCTGCAGGGTGCGGTAAACCGTGGCCAGGCCGACCCCGTCGCCGGCCGTGCGCAGCCGTGAGTGCAACTCCTGGGCGCTGACGAAGGAGTCGACGTCGTCCAGGGCCGCGGATACGGCAGTGCGCTGCCGGGTCTCCCGGCGTTGGGGCGGCATCAGTGGATCCTTTCGATCATCAGTGGTCGTCGTAGTGGGCGCCGTGCGCCGCGTGTCGGTGACCGTCGTGCACGTAGTCGAGATGGTCATCGTGGGCAACGATTTCGTGCCCGCAGTCGATTCCGTGCTCGTGCCGGTGTTCGGTCGCGGAGTGGTGTCGGCGCGCATGAGCCGCGCGGATCGTCATGGCGACCAGCGCGGAAACGATGAACACGGCGACCGCGAGCAGCACGATCGTGCCGCCGGACGGCGTCTCCAGATAGTAGGACGACGCCGTGCCGGTCACGCTGACAACAACCCCCACCGTGACGGCGATCAGCATGCTGCCCCGGAAGCTGCGGGCGACCTGCTGCGCCACCGCGTTCGGGACAATCATCAGGGCACTGATCAGCAGCAGCCCGACCACCCGCATCGAGATCACCACCGTGGCCGCGGTCAGTACCGCCAGCAGCAGGTTGAGGCCCAGCACGTTCATCCCGCTGGCCCGGGCGTATTCCTCGTCGTTGCTGACCGCGAACAGCCGCGGTGCCAGGCCGACGGCGACCAGCAGGACGACGATCGCGAGGCTGGCGAACACGGTCAGGTCCTGCGAGGAGGTCGTGGTGATCGCGCCGAACAGATACGAGTTCAGCTTGGCCGCGCTGCCACCCTTGGACAGCCCGATCAGCACCACCCCGCCGGCGATCCCGCCGTAGAAGATCACCGCCAGTAGGACGTCCGCGGTCGCCCGGCCGTGCACCCGCAGCAGTTCGATCAGAATCGCCGCCGCGACGGCGAAAATCAGTGCGGTGAACACCGGCGCGGTCCCGGTGAGCAGGCCGATCGCCACACCGGTCAGCGCGACGTGGCCCATCCCGTCGCCGATCAGCGCCAGCCGGCGCTGGACCAGGTAGATGCCCACCACCGGGGCGGTGAGCCCGACCAGCAACGAGGCCAGCAGCGCCCGCTGCATGAAGTCGTAATCGAGGATCTCCATCAGCTACTCAGTATTCCAGTCCGGTTGCACCCGGCGTCGGATCGAGCCACGGTGTCTGGTCCTCGCCCATCCGGCTGACCTCGGCCAACGGCACCGGGCCGTCGTGACAGTCGCCGCTGCTCCCGGTGACCAGCCCGCTGGCCGGGGCGAGGCGGTCGTCGTGCACGATCCGACCGCTCCGCATCGCTACCACCCGGGTGAGCACGGGGCGCAGTGGGGCGATCTCATGGGTGACGACCACCAGCGTCAGACCGCGCTCGACCAGGGACAGCAGGGTACGAACCAGCGCCTGCTGGCTCTCGGCGTCCACTCCCGCGGTCGGCTCGTCCATGATCAGCACTTCGGGTCGGCCGGCCAGCGCCCGGGCGATCAGCACCCGACGCTGCTGGCCCCCGGAGAGGGTGGCCACCATCGACCGACGCCGATCGCTCAGACCTACCGCCTCGATCGCCTCGCTGACCGCGGTCCGGTCGGCGGCGCTTGCTCGGGCGTACCACGGGCGGTGCGTCAGCCGGCCGGAGCCGACGACCTCTTCGACGGTGGACGGGATCGCCCCGCCGACGGTATGCCGTTGCGGCACGTACCCCAGCCGGTAGCGCTGCCAGAATCGGGACGCCGGAGCGCCGAACAACTGGACGTCGCCGGCCAACACCGTGGCCAGCCCGAGCATGCCGCGCACCAGGGTGGACTTGCCGGAGCCGTTCGGGCCGATCAGCGCGAGCACGTCACCGGCCCGCACGGTCAGGTCGATGCCGGTAATGGCGGGTCTGTCGTCGTACCCGACGCTCACGTCGCGCAGTTCGATCACCGGCGGAGTGCTCACGTGCAGGGCTGGCCTTCCTTGAGATCCTTCAGGTTGGAACGCATGATCGCGAAGTAGTCGTCGCCCTGAGACTGGTCGGTGATGCCTTCGATCGGGTCGAGCACCGCTGTCCGGGCTCCCGTCTCGCTCGCCACCGTTCGGGCGATCGCCGGGCTGATCAGCGTCTCGTAGTAGATGGTACGGACCTTGTTGGCCCGGACGAAGTTGGTCACCCGGGCCAGCGTGGCCGGATCCGGTTCCTGCTCGGGGGACAGGCCGGAGATCCCGACCTGTGTCAGTCCGTACCGCGCGGCCAGGTAGCCGAACGCCTGATGGCTGGTGACCAGATCCTTGTTCGCGCAGGACGCCAGGCCGGTGCGGAACTCGCCGTCCAGGATGTTGAGCTCGGCGACGAGGGTGGCCAGGTTCGCCGCGTACGTGGTCGCGCCCGCGGCGTCCACGGTGGCCAGGCGTTGCTCGATCTGGGTGGAGACGGCGGCCAGTCGCTGCGGGTCGAGCCAGAAGTGCGGATCGGTCCCGGTCTCACCCTCTTCGGCCACGGTCCGATCAAGCTTTGCCGTACTCGCCACGTCCAGGGCGGTCTCCCCGGCCTGCGTGGCGACCGCATCGTCGACGGCGGTCTGGAAACCGCTCAGGTAGACGACGAGATCGGCGTCATTGATCCTGGCCACGTCCTTGGGCGTGAGCTCGAGGTCGTGCGGCTCGGCGCCGGGTGGGGTGAGGCTGCTGACGGTGGCTCGGGAGCCGGCGATCCGCTCGGTGACGAACTGCAACGGGTAGAAGCTCGCGGCGATCGACAGCTTGCCGCCCGAACCGGAACTGCCTGCGGCGTCCGCTCCCGAACAACCGGCGAGCAGGGCAAACGCACCGACGCTGAGGGCGGCGACCAGCGCCTTGGTGTTGTACATGACACTCATTCTCATTAAGCCGAGGCCCGGAGTCAAATGCCGGTTCCTCCTGCTCGGCGGCGGTTCGCCCGTTCGGCGGTGGCGGTCGGCGCCTTTAGGGTCGTGTGCATGCTGGTGGTCACGCGGTACGAGGTCCCGGACGACGAGATCGACCGGTTCCGGGAACTGGCCGCCGAGGCGGTGGCGGCGCTGTCCGAACGGGTCGGCTGCCAGCAGGTCCGGTTCGGCCGGAACCTGGACGAACCCCGGCTCTGGGTGCTGGCCAGCAGTTGGCGCCAGGTCGGTGACTACCGGCGGGCACTGTCGCATCCCGAGGTGAAGGTCCGCGCCGTCCCCTTGATGTACCGGTGCATCGACGAGCCGAGCGCCTATGAAGACCTGCTGACCTGGGATCCGGTCGAGGGTGTGGCCGAGCACGTCAGCGACCTGGCCTGAGCCGGACCCGAGTCAGGCCTGAGCCAGCCCGAGTCGGCCTGACGCCGGGCCTGCGCCAAATCGCTGGCGCACGACCCGTACGCTGGATAGTTGAACCGAGATATCCGCTGAACCTGATATCCGCCGACAACCAGCCGGATGGAGTGCCTTCCCGTGGCCGCCAAGCAAGAGTCCCGCCTCGACGCCGTCGTCAACCTCAGCAAGCGTCGGGGGTTCGTCTTCCCGACCGGTGAGATCTACGGCGGAAGCCGTTCTGCCTGGGACTACGGTCCACTCGGGGTGGAGCTGAAGGAGAACATCAAGCGCCAGTGGTGGCGCCAGATGGTCACCGGCCGGGACGATGTCGTCGGCCTGGACTCCGCGGTGATCCTGCCCCGCCAGGTCTGGGAGGCCTCCGGCCACGTCGAGGTGTTCACCGACCCGCTGGTCGAGTGCCAGTCGTGTCACCACCGCTACCGGGCCGACACCCTCGAAGAGGAGTTCGCCGAGAAGAAGGGCCGTCCGCCGACGAGCCTCGCCGAGATCGCCTGTGCGAACTGTGGCACCCGCGGCGCCTGGACCGAGCCGAAGATGTTCAGCGGCCTGCTGAAGACCTTCCTCGGACCGGTCGAGGACGAGTCCGGGATGGTCTACCTGCGGCCCGAGACCGCGCAGGGGATCTTCGTCAACTTCAAGAACGTCTACCAGTCGGCCCGGCGCAAGCCGCCGTTCGGCATCGGCCAGATCGGTAAGTC
>Ga0307513_10000203_pt1 | contig 85712 bp, 97 predicted proteins | sample 15_EM_MG_FD_202174 | JGI IMG/M metagenome (GOLD analysis project Ga0307513, IMG submission 202174) | Populus trichocarpa ectomycorrhiza microbial communities from riparian zone in the Pacific Northwest, United States - 15_EM | ecosystem: Host-associated > Plants > Roots > Unclassified | place...
ACGAGCGCCGGGTCGTGCCCTTCGAGGTGGAGGGCTAGCCGCCCGTCTTGGCGCCGTAGAGGCCGCGCGCCTAATCCCAGCGAATAGGCCTTGGAGCGGGATCGAAATCCACCAGGTCCTCCGCCACCAGGGTGCGCAGGATATTGAAGCAGGAACTGGGGCTGATCTTCAGGGCCGAGGCGATGGCGGCGCCCCGCGCTCGCCGCTCGCATCACCGAGGTGGCGCATGATCGCAACGCGTTGACAATGGATCCGACCACCGTCCTGGGCGCGTCGAGATCCGCATTTCGGGCTGTCGTCATGCCTCGGCGCGTAGCATTCCGGATGTCGATCTTGGCATTGAATCGTCGAGCCTCGGGCACTACCACAGCCCCATTCTGCGACTTCCGTGATCTGGAGCACCGACGATGTACGACCTGCTGGGCGGAATGCGCGTTATCGAGGGGTCGTCCTTTGTGGCCTCCCCGTCCTGCGGGCTTTACCTCGCCCAGATGGGCGCGGAGGTGATCCGCTTCGACTCCATCGGCGGCGGGCCGGATTTCAATCGCTGGCCGCTCGACCCCGCCAACGGCGCGAGCTTCTATTGGGAAGGCCTGAACAAGGGCAAGAAGTCGATCGCCATCGACCTCAAGCGTCCCGAGGGCCGCGAGATCGCCCAGCGCCTGATCACCGCCCCCGGCGACGAAGGCGGCCTCTTCCTCACCAACTTCCCCGTCGGCGGCTTTCTGGCCCATGAGAAGCTGGCGGCCCTGCGGCCGGACCTGGTCACCGTGCGCGTCATGGGTAACGCCGACGGCTCCTCGGCCCTGGACTACACCGTCAATTCCGCCGTGGGCGTGCCCTACCTCACCGGCCCTGCGTCGATGGGCGAAGTCCCGGTCAACAACATGCTGCCCGCCTGGGACCTGCTGACCGGCGCCTATGCCGCCTTCGCCATGGTCTCGGCCGAGCGCAATCGCCGCGCCACCGGGGCCGGCGGCGAGGTGCTGGTGCCGCTGGCCGACATGGCCATCTCCACCCTCGCCCACCTGGGCCAGATCGCCGAGGTGACCTTCACCGGCGCCGATCGCCCGCGGTTGGGCAACGAGGTGTTCGGCGCCTTCGGGCGGGATTTCGCCACCTCCGACGGTCGCCGGATGATGGTGATGGCCATCACCGCCAAGCAGTGGCGCGGCCTGCTCGACGCCCTGGCCATCGGCGACCAGGTCGCCGCCGTCGAGGCCGAGCGCGGCGTCAGCTTCGCGGCGGACGAGGGCCTGCGGTTCGACCACCGGGACCGGCTGATGCCCATCGTCGAGGCCGCCATGCAAAAGCGGACCTTCGAGGACCTGCGCGCCGACTTCGACGCTCGCGAGGTCTGCTGGGGTCCCTACCAGACGGTGCTGCAGGCCGCGCAGGACCCTGCCCTCGTCACCGCCAATCCGATGTTCTCGCAGATCCAGCACCCCAGCGGGCGGACCTATCCGGCGCCCGGCGCGGCCGGGACCATCCCGAGCCAGCCGAGGGGGCCTGCCGTCGCGGCGCCCAGACTTGGTCAGCATACGGAGGAAGTTCTCGCCGAGGTGCTCCGCATGGACGCCGGTGAGATCGCCCGCCTGCACGACGCAGGCCTTGTGGCGGGCGTCCGGTGATCGATAAGGCCAGGCGCGCCCTGGTGACGGCGCGCCGCGCGCGGCCTAGGACGAACGCCTCATGAGATACGAAGGGCGCCCGAAATGACCGAACCGTTGAAGCATGTCGCCGTCGACGATCCCGCGCCGTGCGCGCGGGGCTGATCCTGGCGGGAGGCCGATCCTCGCGGTTCGGCTCGGAAAAGGCGGTCGCGCGCCTTGGCGGCCAGAGCCTGCTGTGGCGCATTCACCACCAGCTTTCGCGCGCCTGCGAGGTGATCGCCGTCAGCGCCCCGCCGGCCTCAGGCGCCGCGACCGAGGCGAAGGCCCTGGCGGCGACCGTCCTCTCCGATCCGCCCGGCGCGGCGCTGGGCCCCTTGACCGGGGTGCTGGCGGGTCTCGACTGGGCGGCGGCGCAAGGCGCGGACGTCCTGTTCACCCTTCCCTGCGATACGCCCCTGACCCCGCCCGACCTTCTCGACCGGCTCGCCGCCGGCCTGGGCGCGGCGCCGGCCGCCGTCGCCCGCGCGCCTGGCGGCGTGCAGCCGCTCTGCGCCGCCTGGAGCACGACCCTGACCGAACCGTTGCGGCGCGCCATGGCTGACGGCCATCATCCGTCGGTTCGTCGGTTCCTGGAGGCGGCGGGCGGGGTCGCCGTCGACTTCGACGACGATGGCGCGTTCTTCAACCTCAATACGCTTCAGGATCTGGCCGAGGCCGAGCGTCGGCTCGCCGGCGCCTAGAGCGCTCAGCTAGTCGAGCACCACGACCGCGTCGGGAAGCTCGTTGGGATTGTCGGCCGAATCGGCCGGGAAGCGCGCCAGGATCTCGGCGCAAAGCTTGATGGCCCCGATGAAGCCGTCGACGGGCTTCCCACGCTTCATGCCGTCGGTCAGCACGCGCATGGCCGGCGCCCAGGCGTCCGGCGCCACCTTGGCTGCGATCCCCTCGTCGGCGATCAGTTCGGCCATCCGTTCGCCCAGCGAAACGAAGATCAGCACGCCGGTGCGATCCCGCGTCTGGTGCAGGTTCTTGGCCAGGAACTGTTCCCGCGCCCGGCTGCGCACCCGCTCGCGCTTCAGGCCGGCAGGCGTCAGGGCGCGCCGCACCGGCGGCAGCGACACCAGGATCGCCACGATGACGAACAGCGCGGCCTGCAAGGCCAGGACGCCCGCCAGCGCCTCCTGCACCGCCCGTTGCGCTGTCGCCCCCGCCTGGGCGGCGGTCCAGGCGCCGGTGAGGTCCGAGACGGAGATCGTCGCGCCGCTCATCAGCAACAGGACCGGCGCCAGCAACGCGGCGCCCGCCGCCCACACCAGCGGGACTTCGCGATATTCGGAGCATTCCGGCGCGACCACGCAATAGATCTCGCCCGAGGTGGCGACCTCGGCCTCCTTCACGGCCGCAGCGATGGCGCCCAGCTCGGCATCGTTCAGCATCACCATCCTCCCGAGGCCCCGCCGCCCCCGGACGACCCGCCGCCGCCGGAGAAGCCGCCTCCCCCGCCGCCGCCGAACCCTCCACCACCGCCGCCAAACCCGCCGCCGCGACCGCCGCCCGACAGCAGCGTCGGCAGCAGCCACCAGAGCCCGCCGCGCCGCCTGCCGCGCAGCAGGCCCGACAGCACCCAGAAGACGATCAGGATGACCAAGACGCCGCCGAACGACAGGCCCCCGCTATCGGTCTGGGTCTGGCTCGACGAGGCCTGGGCCACGCGCGCCTTGGCCTCGTCTTCCGGCAGGGCGAGTTGCTGGACGATCGCCCGGGTTCCGGCCGCCACGCCGGCCTCCATCTGGCCGTCACGGAAGGCCGGCAGCACCTGGCGCTGCAGGATCACGCTGGAGAGCGCGTCTGTCAGCACCGGCTCCAGGCCGTAGCCGACCTCGATCCTGACCTTGCGCTGGGCCGGCGCCACCAGGAACAGGACGCCGTCGTCCCGATCCTTGTCGCCGATCTTCCAGGCCCGGAAGAGCGGATTGGCGAACTCCTCGATCTCGTAGCCTTGCAGGTCGGGGACGGTGGCCACCACCACCTGGCGGCCGGTGCGTGCCTCCAGGTCGGCCAGTTCCGTCGTCAGCTGGGCTTCGACCTGCGGCGACAGGATGTCGGCGTCGTCCACCACGCGGCCGGTGAGCGGCGGAACCTTCAGCGCCGCCATGGCCCCGCCGGCGGCCAGCAACAGCAAGCCGCTCGCCAGGACGACCGCCAGCCCCGCCCTCCCCCAAGCCGGGAAAGGGCGTCGGCCGAGGCGGATCATTTAGCGGCCGGCGCCGGGGCCATGCTCACCGAAGGCGCCGGCGGATTGAAGTTGACCGACGGGGCGGTCTGGGCGGCGCTGGCGGCGGCGAAGGTCACCATCGGCTTGGACGACCGGTACATGGTGCTGGCCCAAAGCGCCCCTGGGAAGGTGCGCAGCTCGGTGTTGTAGTCGCGCACGGCTTCGTTGTAGTCGCGCCGGGCGATGGAGATGCGGTTCTCGGTGCCTTCCAGCTGGCTCTGCAACGCCAGGAAGTTCTGGTTCGACTTCAGATCCGGATAGTTTTCCTGGATCATCATCAACCGGCCGAGCACGCCCGAGAGGTTGTCCTGGGCGGCGGCGTATTTCTGGAAGGCGGCCGGATCGGTGAGGGTCGAGGCGTCGACCTTGACCTGGGTGGCCGAGGCCCGCGCCTGGGTCACCTCCACCAGCACGGATTTCTCCTGGGCGGCATAACCCTTCACCGTCTCCACCAGGTTGGGGATGAGATCGGCGCGGCGTTGATACTGGTTCTGGACGTCGGCCCAGCGGGCCTTGGCGGTCTCATCCTTGGTGGGGATGGTGTTGATCCCGCAGCCGGCGATCAACAGCGGCGCCAGCACCAGGGCGGCGACACGCATCAGACGTTTCGAAAAAGCGTTCAAGTCGAAAGCTCCCCATCAACCCATCATCCGCCTCGCGTGCGGTGGTGAACTATGTGGCCCTCTCTCGAGGCGCGCGCAATGTGGCACCGGCCGTTGCTATGGTTAAGCTTTCGACAGGTCGGAGACCCCGCGCCGTGTCGCCCGGCGCCCGCCCCGCCGACGCCGCCCGCCCTGTCGGTCCCGCTTGTCGCGCGAGTCCCGAAAGTCGTGTGTTCACCAAGTTTTAGATCGAAAACCCTTGCGCCGCCCGGCTCACGGCGCGGCGTTTCCAGTCTTCGTCAATGCCCCGACCGCCGCCTTGAAGCACTGGGAGGCGACTGTGGAGTTTCGGGACTCGGCCGCGCCGCCGCCGCGGCGAAAGATGACCTATCGTTAATAATCGCCACCAAATGGCCTTTTTGAGCGACGAAGGAACATCTGCGGACGCCTGGAAGCCATCTTCATCGGGGCCGCGCGCGTCAGGAAGACGCCAACTTTGACGGGAGATCTCCGGTGAGGGACTACAAGACCAAAGCTTTGATCGCTGGCGTGATGATCGCCGGGGCCATGAGCCTCAGCGCCTGCGCGACGAAGAAGTACGTGAACGAGACGCTCGCCCCGGTCTCGGCCAAGGTGGGCGAACACGACACCCATATCGGCGAACTGGACAAGTCGAGCCGCGAAGCGCTGGACCGCGCCACCGCCGCCGGCAAGCTGGCCGAAGGCAAGTTCCTCTATTCGATGGTGCTGTCGGACGACAGCGTGAAGTTCGCCCTCGACAAGGCCACGCTGACGCCGGAAGGCGAAGCCGTCCTGACCGCCTTCGCCGAAAAGCTGAAGGCCGAGAACAAGAACGTCTACGTCGAGATCCAGGGCCACGCCGACTCCACCGGCACGCCGCAGGTCAACATGGCGCTGGGCGCCCGCCGCGCCGAGACGGTGCGCAACTTCCTGAACCGCCAGGGCGTCGCCCTGAACCGGATCGGCACCATCTCCTACGGCGAGGAAGCCCCCGTCGCCCCCAACAACACCCGGGCCGGCCGCGCCCAGAACCGCCGCGTGGTTCTGATCGTCCTGGCCTGACCGACCCAAGGTCTTCGAGGGAAGAGGCCCGCGCCCCTGGCGACGGGCCTTTTTCTTTGGCCGCGCTGCGTCCGACAGCGCGTTGCGGCGGAACGGCTGCGGCCTGAGCGGGTTCAAGACTGACCCGAAGCCCGAAAGGACACGCTATGAACATTGACCTGACCAGCCGCGCCCGCGACCGGATTCAGACCGTAGCCGATCATGCGAAGGACGCCCTCGACAGCGGTCTCGCCATCGCCGGAAACCGGGCGAAGTCCTATGCCAACCTCGGCGCGGCCCGACTGGAACGCGCCCGCGACCATCTCCCGACCTCGTTGCGCCAGCCCTCCACCACCATGGTGCTGACCGCGCTGGGCGCCGGCCTCCTGATCGGCCTCCTGCTGGGGGGCAAGGCTTCGAGCGCCATCGGCGACCTTTCGGAAGCCGGCAAGGACGCCGTGCGCCGCCGCCGTCTCCACGTCACGCACTAGAATACTCGCCGACGCCATCGAAAAAGCCGGCCGCGTGGAGGATGCGCGCGGCCGGCTTTTCATGCCTCACGGGCAAATCGCCGGGCCTCGCAAGTCAAGCTTCGCGGCCAGCCATCGTGTTGCGGTGCAATACTGTGTATAGGACCGCGATGTCCTTCCCCAATGTCCATCCGTCCCTTGAGCGCGCCATCGCCGCCCAGGGCTACAACGACCTCACCCCCGTGCAGGCCGCCGTCATGGCCGACGACGCCGCCGACAAGGATCTGCTGGTCTCGGCCCAGACCGGCTCGGGCAAGACCGTCGCCTATGGCCTGGCCTTCGCCTCGACCCTGCTGGGGATGGAGGAACGCCTGCCGCGCTCGGGCCCGCCCCTGGCGCTGATCATCGCGCCGACCCGCGAACTGGCCATGCAGGTCAGCCGCGAACTGACCTGGCTCTACGCCTCGGCCGGCGCCGACATCGTCACCTGCGTCGGCGGGATGGACGCCCAGCGCGAGCGCCGCGCGCTCAGCCAGGGCGCCCACATCGTCGTCGCCACGCCTGGCCGCCTGCGCGACCACCTGGAGCGCGGCAATATCGATCTCTCGGCCCTCAAGGTCGTGGTGCTGGACGAGGCCGACGAGATGCTCGACCTCGGCTTCCGCGAGGACCTGGAGGAAATCCTCGACGCCTCGCCGGAAGACCGCCGCACCCTGCTGTTCTCGGCCACCATCGCCAAGGACATCGCGACCCTCGCCCGCAAGTTCCAGAAGAACGCGGTCCGCATCGACACCGTCAATCGCGACGAGCCGCACCGCGACATCGAATACCGCGCCATCCGCGTGGCGCCGAACGAACTGGAACACGCGGTCGTCAACGTGCTGCGGTTCTACGAGGCGCCCGGCGCCCTGGTCTTCTGCGGCACCCGTGAGTCCGTGCGCCACCTGCACGCCTCCCTGCGCGAACGCGGTTTCGCGGTCGTCAGCCTCTCGGGCGAACTGAGCCAGAAGGAACGCACCGACGCCCTGCAGGCCCTGCGCGACGGCCGCGCCCGCGTCTGCGTCGCCACCGACGTCGCCGCCCGCGGCCTCGACCTGCCCGACCTCGGCCTCGTCATCCATGCCGAGTTGCCGCAGAACAAGGCCGCCCTCCTCCACCGCAGCGGCCGCACCGGCCGCGCCGGGCGCAAGGGCGTTTCGGTCCTGCTGGTCCCCTATACCCGACGCCGCAAGGCCGAAGGGCTGCTGGCCTCGGCCAACATCGACGCCGCATGGGCCGGCCCGCCCAGCGCCGAGGAGATCCGCGCCAAGGACCAGGCCCGCTGGCTGGCCGATCCCATGCTGACCGAGCCCGCCAACGAGGAAGAGGCCGCGCTCGCCCAGGCCTTGATGGAGGCCCGCAGCCCGACCGAGATCGCCACGGCCCTGGTGCGGCTGAACCGCTCCAACTCGCCGGCGCCGGAAGACCTGTTCGACGACGACCGCATGCGCGACACCCAGGTGCGCGAACGCGACGCGCGGCCCTCGCGCGACACCAACTGGAGCCCCGAACGCGCCCGCCCCGAGCGGCCCGACCGCATGGCGCCGGAAGAGGTCAGTTGGTTCCGCCTCTCGGTCGGCCGCGAGAACAACGCCGACCCCAAGTGGCTGATCCCGCTGATCTGCCGCCGCGGCCACGTCACCAAGCCCGACATCGGCCAGATCCGCATCTTCGACAAGGAAACCAAGTTCGAGATCGCCAAGCACGCCGAGACCCGCTTCCTGGCGGCGATCGAGGCGGCCGGCGACGCCGACGGCAAGATCGAGCGTTCGTCCGCCCCCACCGAGCGCAGCACGGCCCCGCGCGGCGCAAAGCCGGCCGGCGCGGGCTACAAGGGCGATCGCCCGAAGCCCGACTTCAAGCCGAAGGACGAGTTCAAACCCCGCTACGAGGCCCCTGTCGCCCAGGACGCCGGCGTCCCCTCCACGCGGGCGCCCGAGGATGCGCCGCTGCGTCCGGCCGGCGGCGGCTACAAGGGCTCCAACTTCAAGGCCGACTACGACCCCCGCGCCGACAAGCCCGCGAGCGCGTTCAAGCCCAAGGGCGAGTTCAAGCCGAAGGGAGATCGACCGGCGGGCGCCGGCGGCGGGTACAAGGGCGCGAACCCGAAGCCCGGCTACAAGGGCAAGGCCGATTTCAAGCCCCGCGGCGAGTCGTCAGGCGGCGGATACAAGGGGTCCAACCCCAAGCCGGACTACAAGCCCCGCGACGACAAGCCGAAGGGCGAGATCCGCCCGCGCGGCGAGTTCAAGCCCCGCGCCGATGCGGGCGCGAAAGGCCCCTTCAAGGCCAAGGGCGACGCACCCGGCAAGGCCTTCAAGGGCAAGCCCAAACCCAAGTCGAAATCCAACGCCGGCCCCAAGCCGCGCTACGACCACTAGCCTCCTTCGCGCCTCGCCATAGGCCGGCGGGAGGCGCGGGTCATGCGTAGCCCAAGGCCGGGCGCCCAGTGCGCGCGCCGCCCTGGACAGGCCTTATGCGCCAGGTCCGAACCGTCGCTATTTTGCGGCCGGGGCCATTGTGCCGATGCGCGTTCGCCGCGACAGTCCGCCGATGACCGATCCGACGACAAAAGGCTCGCCAGGCGCGGGCGCCATGACTCGCCATGTCCTGGTGACCGGCGCTTCCGGGCGGATCGGAAGCCATGTCGTGCGCGAACTGCTGGCGCGCGGTTGCCGAGTCCGCGCCCTGACGTCGAAGGCGCTCGACGCCGGGCATGAAGGGCCGGTGGACTGGCGAACCCATGACTGGGCGCAGTCCATCGACTTCGCGCCCCATGTCGCAGGCTGCGACGCGGTGCTGCACCTGGGGGCCGAGATCTGGGACATCCCAAGGATGCAGCGGATCAACGTCGAGGCCACACGGGCCCTGGCGCAGGCCGCAGAGGAGGCCGGCGTCAGGTTCTTCGGCTACACCAGCAGCATCGCGGCCTATGGCAGCGCGAAGACAGCCGTCGTCACCGAGGCGAGCCCGGTGCTGACCACCGGACGCGACGTCCGCTCGGAATATCGCGCCAACCCATCCCTTCGCGCCTACGGCCGCACCAAGTTGCTGGGCGAACAGGCCATTCGAGCCATCGCGCGCGACGTCGACTACGCGATCTTCCGCCCAACGGTGGTGATCGACCTGCCGGAGATCGCCGCCCTCAGCCAGCTCGGCGGCGCCCACAAGTTCGTGGTCGGCAATCGCCTGACGCAGCACGTCTATGTCCGCGACGTGGCCGATGCGATGATCTGGTTCATGGAGCGCTCGCTGCTGCGCGACGGCGCGCGTGCGGGCGTCGAAGTCTACAATCTCTCCGACGACGATCCGGACCTCGCACGATTCCGCGACGTCTTCGCCTTCGCCCTGGCGCGCACCGGCGACCCCGGCTTCCGCGCTCGGGCCAATGCGCCGCTGTTCCTCTACGACCTGGCCGACATGCTGAAGGCCCGCACCCTCTCGCTGCGACGATCGCTGGGGCGCACCTTCTTCTCGCCGGCCAAGCTGCGGGCGACGGGCTACCGGTTTCCGTTCGGCGTCCGGAAAGCCTACGAACTCGCCTTTCCCGCCCAGTCCCGGACCTAGGCCCGCGACGCCGCCAGGTGCGCCGCCAGGCGGTGGGCGAGCGCGACGCCCAGGAAGGTCGGGTTCGCCTGGCTGGACGTCGGAAAGACGCTGGTGGCGGCGATGAAGAGATTGGACAGTCCGTGCACGCGGCAATCGCGGTCGACGACCCCCAGGCCAGGATCGGCCGCCATCCGGGTCGCGCCGATCTGGTGCATGCCGTCGCGGGCCTGCTCCAGCACGCTGGCGATCCGCCCGGCCTCGTCGGCCTGGTACTCCAGTCGCCCGACGCCGTTCGCCTGCAAGGCCGCGTCGAAGGCCCCGTGCGCGCGGACGATCCGCTCGGCGTCAGCCCGGGCGTAGCCGAAATCGATATCGAGGCGCGCCATCCCCACGGCGTCGACCTCGTCGGACAGGCGCAGGCGGTTCTCCGGATCCGGCGACTGCTCCGAATGATAATGGACCGTGTATCGCCCGCCCGCGCTGGCCAGGAAGACGGCAGGCTTGCCGGGCTTGCTCAGATAGCGCTCGCGAAAGATCTGCAAGGCGCTGAGGATCGTCGGGAAGATGTTGCGGACCACATTGCCGATGTGGGCGCCGTAGGGCCGGGCGCCCGTCCCGATGTAGATCTGCAGCAGGGCGTCGGGCAGCAGCCGCTTGCCCAGGGGCGAGGCCAGCATCAGCCAGATCAGCGAGAGCGGCCCGCTGCGATGCGACGGATCGGAAACACGCGCGTTGCCCGCCGTGAAGGTGGTCTGCAGCAGGCCCTGATCGCTCTGCACCTCGTCGGGCAGGGTGAAGCGCCGGCGAACATAGGCGCCCCGGTCCTTGAAGAAGTCGAGATCGCGGCCGCGCCTGCGATCGGCCAGCACCAGGTCGGCGATCTTGCCGAACACATGACCCATGTAGAAGCGGCCCAGCGGCCCCTCCGGGCCGCCGAACAGCGCCGGCTCGCGGGCCTGGACCGCCAGCAGCAGACGGGGCGTCTGCACGCCGCCGCAGGCCAGGGCGACGCGGGGCGCCGGCAGTTCAAGGCGCTTTCCGTCGCCCGCAGCGACGACGCCGGCGACGCTGCGCCGGTCGTCGGCCAGCATGAGATCGGTGACGGTGGCGCCCAGGACGACCGTCACGTCCTCGGACCTGGACAATGTCTCGCGGTGAACGGCGCCGAGGTTCGGATTGACCGCCCATCGCTCCAGCGTGTCGAACGCCAGTCCCCGCAGGTCGCGCCAAGGCCCCTCGATCGAGAAGTCCGCCGGGCCGCAACCGGCGAAGGCGGCCGCCTCCTCGTAGAACGGCGCCACGTCGTCATAGCCGATCGGCCAACCCGGTCCGTCCAGCCAGGGCCGGTCGGCGAAGTCGATGGGGTCGAAGGGCACGCAGCGCCCGCCCCACCAGTGCGATGTGCCGCCGAGCGCGCGGCAGTTGGCCTCCGTCAACTGGGTATGGGCATGGGGCCGGCGGATGGCGCCGCGGCCGAGCTCGATCGCCGCCGGCTCCGGCGTCTCGCCGCCGGACTCCAGCAGGACGACCTTCATCCCCTGCCCGGCCGCGGCGAGCGCCAGGGCGATCCCGATCGGCCCGGCTCCCACGACGCACAGGTCGTGGCGTTCTGGAACGACGAAGCGGGAAAAGTCGACGATCATCCTGTCCGACCCTTGGCGTCATATCGTCGGCCACGGGCGTCGACGTTGAACGTGGCTATCGGTCTCGTGTTGATTTTTCGTGTGTGGCCCAACCGCAAGAAATCGTCACCATCCGTGTTTGGCCGGGCGGCGCGACACATGGCATAGCGCGCTTTCCTGCGATCCAAGGAGCGCCCATGCCCATTCCGCTGATCGACCTGCAGGCCCAGCGCCTGCGCCTGGGCGAACCGCTGGAGGCCGCCATCCTCAAGGTGGTGCGATCCGGCGCCTTCGTGATGGGCCCCGAGATCGCCGCGCTGGAAAGCGAGCTCGGCGCCTTCGGCCAGGCGCCCTTCGTGCTCTCCTGCGGCTCGGGCACCGAGGCCCTGGTCCTGCCGCTGATGGCCTGGGGGATCGGTCCGGGGGACGCGGTCTTCTGCCCCAGCTTCACCTTCGCCGCCACCGCCGAGGCCATGCCCCTGGTGGGCGCCTCGCCGGTGTTCGTCGATATCGACCCGGCGACCTACAACCTCGATCCCGTCCATCTCGACGCCGCCATCGAGGCGGTGAAGCGCGAGGGCAAGCTGGTCCCCAGGGCGATCATCGCGGTGGATCTGTTCGGCCAGCCCGCCGACTACCCGGCCATCGCCGCCGTGGCCGCCAGGCATGGCCTCAAGCTGATGGCCGACAGCGCCCAAGGGTTCGGGTGCACGCTCGACGGCCGCCATCCCATCCACTGGGCCGATGTCGCCACCACCAGCTTCTTCCCGGCCAAGCCCCTGGGAGCCTACGGCGACGGCGGGGCGGTGCTGTCCAAGGACGCCCGCTTCCACGACATCCTGGTCTCCTTGCGCGTCCACGGCCAGGCGGTGAAGTCCGATATCGAAGGCGCCAGTTTCGAGCACGATCCCCGCTACCTGAACCTCCGCATCGGCATGAATGCGCGGATGGATACGATCCAGGCCGCGGTCCTGCTGGAAAAGCTGAAGATCTTCGAAGACGAGATCGCCGCCCGCAACCGCGTGGCCGACCGCTACGCAGAGGGGCTTGGCGACGTCGTCACGACGCCGAGCGTGATCGCAGGCGGGCGTTCGGTCTGGGCGCAGTACACCATCGAGACCGACGAGCGCGACGGCCTGGTCGCCCACCTGAAGAGCCAGGAGATCGGCCACGGCGTCTACTATCCGATCCCGATCCACCGCCAGGGCGTCTATTCCGGCTATCCCGTGGGACCCGGCGGCCTGCCCGTCACCGAGGCGAAATCGGCCCGCGTGGTCAGCCTTCCCATGCACCCCTACCTGACCCCGCAGGCCCAGGACGAGGTGATCGCCGCTGTGCGCGCCTTCGTCAAACGCAACGGCTAGCGGCGCCGCGAACCCCCTCCGTGGTCAATCGGCCGCACCAAAAATCTTCCGGCCTCGGATTTTGTTAAAGCGATCTTAGACGAAGCGCTGCAGACTCAGCGGCTTGGGGAGGGTCTGCTCATGTTGTTGATCGGGTTGTTCGTGATCGGCTGCGCCTTGCCGCTGGCCATGTCGTCGCCGCGACTGCTGGCGCTTTGCGCACTCGCCGCCGCGGCGATATTCAGCGCCGCCTTGATCTCTACCGACGCCGCCGAAGCCGGCTCCGTCATCGGCGTCGTCGGCGTCATCAGCGCGGGCCTGCTGGTCGGCGCGGTGGTTCGGGCCGTGCTGCTTTGGAACGATCAGGCGCAGGACCGGGCCATTCGCCGCGACCTGCCGCGCGAACTGCCGCCGCGCTATCGCTGAACCCTTGAGGCAGCCCCTCCGCGGGTCTATTGTGCAGCGCAACATCGCCCTTATCTGAAGGGAGATGCGGCCGGGCTTTCTCCGCGCCAAGGATCGATCCATGGCGCGCGCCGCCGATGTTCAGCCCAAACCCGTCCTGGTCCTGCAGGGCGGCGGGGCGCTGGGTTCCTACCAAGCGGGCGTCTATGAAGCCCTCGACGGCGCGGGCGTCCGCCCCCGCTGGATCGCCGGCATCTCCATCGGCGCCGTCAACGCCGCCCTGATCGCCGGCAACCCGCCTGAACGGCGCGTCGAACGCCTCCGCGAATTCTGGGGCGGGATCTCCAACGGTTGGGCGCTGGCGCCGTTCAAGCTGGGCGAGCAGGCCCGCACCGCGCTCAGCGAAGCCAGCGCCGCCTGGGTCGCCGCCATGGGGGTTCCGGGCTTCTTCACGCCGCGCTTTCCCTCACCGCTCTTCCAGCTTCCGGGCGCGCCGCAGGCGCTCAGCCTCTATGACAGCGCCCCGCTGCGGGCGACGCTGGAACGCCTCGTCGATTTCGATCGCATCAACGGCGGCGACGTCCGGCTCAGCGTCGGGGCGGTGAATATCGAGACCGGCAACTTCGCCTATTTCGACAACAGGCGTCAGAAGATCGGGCCCGAGCACATCATGGCCTCGGGCGCCCTGCCGCCGGGCCTGCCGCCCATCGAGATAGACGGCGCCTGGTACTGGGACGGCGGCCTGGTCTCGAACACGCCGCTGGAATACGTGCTCGACGCCGACCACGAGGACGACCTGCTGGTCTTCCAGGTCGACCTGTTCAGCGCCCGCGGCCCCATGCCCAAGACGGTGATGGAAGCCGCCGAGCGCGAAAAAGACATCCGCTATTCCAGCCGGACCCGCCTCAACACCGACGCCAACCTGCGCATCCACCGGCTGAAGACCGCCCTGCGCGCGCTGATCGAGACCCTGCCCGCGCCGCTGGCCGACGATCCCAACGTGGCCCTGCTGAAGGAACTGTCGCGGGAGAGCGCCGTGACGGTGATCCAGCTGATCTATCGTCGCAAACCCTACGAGGGCGGCTGCGCCGACTTCGAATTCTCCCGCCAGACCATGCTCGACCACTGGTCGTCCGGCGTCGCCGACGTGAAGCGCTGGCAGCGCCGTCGAGCGCGTGGAAACGACAAGGCCGAGCCGCTCGGTACGAAGGTTCTCGATCCCGGCCGCGACGAACCGGCCTGATTTCTCCTCCCCGCAAGGAATAGCCCCATGCTCAAGTCCAAGACCGCCCTCGTCACCGGCTCCACCAGCGGCATCGGCCTGGCCATCGCCCGCGCCCTGGCCGAGCAGGGCGCCAACGTCATGATCAACGGCATGGGCGAGGCCGACGCCATCGAGAAGGAACGCTTGGCGCTGGAGGCCGACTTCGGGATCAAGGCGGCCTATTCGCCGGCCGACATGACCAAGCCCGACCAGATCGACCAGATGGTCAAGGACGCCGAGACCACCTTCGGCGCCGTCGACGTGCTGGTGAACAACGCCGGCATCCAGTTCGTCTCCCCCATCGAGGACTTCCCGTCGGAGAAGTGGGAACAGATCATTGCCGTCAACCTCTCGGCGGCCTTCTACGCCATCCGCGCGGCGACGCCGGGGATGAAGGCGCGGAAATGGGGACGGATCATCTCCACGGCGTCCGCCCACTCCCTGGTCGCCTCGCCCTTCAAGGCGGCCTATGTCGCGGCCAAGCACGGCATCGCGGGCCTGACGAAGACAGCGGCGCTCGAGTTGGCCACCTTCGGCGTCACCGTCAATTGCATCAGCCCCGGCTACGTCTGGACGCCGCTGGTGGAAAAACAGATCCCCGACACCATGAAGGCCCGCAACCTGACCCGCGAACAGGTGATCGAGGTGCTGCTGGAATCCCAACCCACCAAGCAGTTCGTCACCGCCGAGGAGGTCGCCGCCATGGCGGTCTACCTCTGCTCCGACGTCGCCAAGCAGATCACCGGCGCCAACATGGTCATGGACGGCGGCTGGACGGCCGCCTAGACCGCCTAGACCGCCTGCCCGGCGCACCAGCCGCTGGCCCAGGCCCACTGGAAGTTATAGCCGCCGAGCCAGCTGGTGACGTCCACCACCTCGCCGATGAAGTGCAGGCCGGGAACCGCCTTCGCGGCCATCGTGCGCGAGTCCAGGCCTGCGGTGTCGACGCCCCCCAGGGTCACCTCCGCCGTGCGATAGCCTTCCGAGCCCACCGGCTTCACCCGCCAGGCGTTCACCGCCTCGGCCACGGCCCGCAGCAGCTTGTCGGAGCAGTCGGCGAGGTTACCGGTCGCCCCGTGGCTCTCGGCCACCAGCTGCGCCAGCCGCTTGGGCAGGTGGTGCGACAGCGCCGTCTGCAGGGCCTGGCGGCCGTTCCCGCCCCGCGCGCGCTTGAGCTCGGCGAACACGTCGACGCCGGGCGCCATGTCGAGGACGATCTCCTCGCCCTCCCGCCAGTAGGACGAGATCTGCAGGATGGCGGGGCCCGACAGCCCGCGATGGGTGAACAGCATGGCCTCGGCGAAGCGGGTCCTGCCGCTGGCGGCCACCGCGTCGAGGGCGACGCCGGCGAGCGGCTTCAGCTGCTCCAGCAGGCCGATCTCGAAGGTGAGGGGAACAAGGGCCGGCCGGGTGGGCGTCACCGCCAGGCCGAACTGCGCGGCGACCTGATAGCCGAAGCCCGTGGCGCCCATCTTGGGGATCGACTTGCCGCCGGTGGCGATCACCAGCGATTGGCAAGCGACGCTCGCGCCGCCCATGGCGACCCGGAAACCGGCATCGGTCTTCTCGATGCGGTCGACCACGGTCTCCAGCCGCAAGGTCACGCCGTGCCGCTTCATCTCGTCCAGCAGCATGGCGATGATCTGGCGCGCGCTGTCGTCGCAGAAGAGCTGCCCCAACGCCTTCTCGTGCCAGGCGATCCCGTGGCGGTCCACCAGGGCGACGAAGTCCTTGGCCGGATAGCGCCGCAGGGCGGAGATGGCGAACTGCGGGTTCTGCGACAGGAACGCCTGCGGCCCGGTGTGGATGTTCGTGAAGTTGCAGCGTCCGCCGCCGGAGATGCGGATCTTCTCGCCGGCCGCCTTGGCGTGATCGACCACCAGCACGCGCCGGCCGCGCTTGCCGGCCTCGATGGCGCACATCATCCCGGCCGCGCCCGCGCCGACGACGACAACGTCGAAGGCGCTCATTTCCTCTCCCCTCGGGGAGAGAGGAACAAGGATCTAGTCCTTCGCGCGCTCAATGTACGAGCCGTCCTCGGTGAGGATCACCACGCGGGTGCCCGAGGCGATGTAGGGGGGCACCATGATCCGGGCGCCATTGGTGAGCGTGGCCGGCTTGTAGGAGGACGAGGCCGTCTGGCCCTTCACGGAGGGCTCGGTGTCGACGATCTCGAACGTCACCGTGCGCGGCAGTTCCAGGGCGATCGCCACGCCCTCGTGGATCGACAGCATGCAGGTCATGCCGTCCTGCAGCCACGAGGCGGCCTCGCCGACGACGTCCTTGGGCACCAGGACCTGGTCGAAGGTCTCGGGCTGCATGAAGTGGAAGCCCTCCCCGTCTTCGTAGAGGAAGTTGTAGTTGCGGTCGTCGACGAAGGCGCGCTCCACCTGCTCGGTCGTGCGCCAGCGCTCCGACACCTTCACCCCGTCGGAGATCCGGCGCATGTTGAGCTGCGTCACCGGCGTGCCCTTGCCGGGATGGATGTTCTCCGCCGTCAGGACGACATAGAGCTTGCCCTCCACGTCGACGACTGCGCCTTTGCGGAGCGAACTGGCGGCTACCTTCACGTGCGAATATCCTTGGGCTGCCGCACGGGCCACGAAGCCCCGCGCGGATGTGCTAATCCTTGATGTCACGCGCTCCTAGGCGATCTTGGCCAAGATCGCCAGTCCTACCCGGTGATCCCCCTTGCCGACGTCTTCGCCTTCGCCCTGGTGGCGGCCCGAAAACCACGCCGACCGCAGGCCATTCCTGCTGGCCCGCAACGCCGTCGCCAGGGCCATGCGCGGCTGGTTCGAGGATCGCGGCTTCGTGGAGATCGAAGCGGCCGCCTTGCAGATTTCGCCCGGCGCCGAGGCGCACCTGCACGCCTTCGCCACCGAGGCCATAGGCCACTCCGGCGTGCGCACGCCGCTTTATCTGCACACCTCGCCGGAGTTCGCCGCCAAGAAGCTGCTGGCGGCGGGCGAGACGCAGATCTTCGACTTCGCCCGCGTCTGGCGCAACCGCGAGCGCGGCCCCCTGCACCACCCGGAGTTCACCCTGCTGGAGTGGTATCGCGCGAACGCGCCCTACGAGACCCTGATGGACGACTGCGCGGCCCTGCTGGCGCTGGCGGCGGAGACGACGGGAACGCGGACCCTGACCTTCCGGGGCCGCGAGGCCGATCCCTTCGCCGAGGCGGAACGGTTGACCCTCGCCGAGGCGTTCGAGCGGTTCGCGGGGCTCGACCTGCTGGCGACCGTCGCCGCCGACGGCGCGGTGGATCGCGAGGCCCTGCGCGCGGCGGCGACGGCGAGCGGCGTGCGGACGGCGGGCGACGACACCTGGGCCGACGTCTTCAGCCGCGTGCTGGTGGAGAAGATCGAACCCAACCTGGGAATCGGGCGCCCGGTCATCCTCTGCGAATACCCGGTGGCCGAGGCCGCCCTGGCCCGCGCGAAACCGTCCGATCCCCGTGTCGCCGAGCGCTTCGAGCTCTATGCCTGCGGCGTCGAGCTGGCCAACGCCTTCGGGGAACTCACCGACCCCGTCGAGCAGCGCCGCCGCTTCGAGGCCGAGATGGACGAGAAGGCCCGCGTCTATGGCGAGCGCTATCCGGTGGACGAGGATTTCCTGGCGGCCCTCGCCCACATGCCGCCGGCCTCCGGCTGCGCGCTCGGCTTCGACCGGCTGGTGATGCTGGCGACGGGGGCAGCACGGATCGAGCAGGTGCTCTGGACGCCCGTGGTCGAGACGCCTTGACGGCGCAGCCGCTTGCGGGGCTTTTCGCGCCATGACCCTTCGCAGTCCCACCGCCTTCGCCGACGCGGGCCTGATCACCGCCGATCAGATCCCGGCGCTGCAGCGGGTAGCTGCGCAGTACGCCGTCGCCATCACCCCGGCCATGGCCGACCTCGTCGACCCGGGCGACCCCTGCGACCCCATCGCCCGCCAGTTCACGCCCGACCCCGCCGAACTGGAGAGCCGGCCGGGCGAGTCCGCCGATCCCATCGGCGACGACGTCCACAGCCCGGTCGAGGGGATCGTCCATCGCTACCGCGACCGGGTTCTGTTGAAGATCACCCATACCTGCGCGGTCTATTGCCGCTTCTGCTTCCGGCGCGAGGTGGTAGGCCCCGAAGGGTCAGGCGCGCTATCGGGCAAGGCGCTGGACGCCGCGCTCGCCTACATCGCCGAACACCCGCAGATCTGGGAGGTCATCGTCACCGGCGGCGACCCCCTGGTGCTGTCGGCGCGCCGCCTGCGGGACCTGATGGCGCGGCTGGGGGCCGTCGACCACGTCAAGGTCATCCGCTTCCACACCCGCGTGCCGGCCGTCTCGCCCGACCTGATCACCGAGGAGATGGCGGCGGCGCTCAGGAGCCCGCGCCAGGCCGTCTATGTCGCCCTGCACGCCAATCATGCGCGGGAACTGACACCGGCCGCCCGCGCCGCCTGCGCCCGGCTGGTGGACGCCGGCATTCCCATGGTGGCCCAGACCGTGCTGTTGACCGGCGTCAACGATAGCCCGGAGGCGCTTGGCGACCTGATGCGCGCCTTGGTGGAGACGCGGGTCAAGCCCTACTACCTTCACCACGGCGACCTGGCGCCCGGCACCGGCCACCTGCGGACCTCCATCGAGACGGGGCAGGCGCTCACGCGGTCGCTGCGCGGCGACCTCTCCGGCCTTTGCCAGCCGACCTATGTGCTCGACATTCCCGGCGGCCACGGCAAGGTCCCGGTGGGGCCGGCCTATCTGTGCCGGGGCCCCGATGGCGAAACCCTGGTCGAGGACCCCGCCGGAAGCCTCCACCCCTACCCGCCGACCGGCTGAAGGCGACCTAGCGTCCCCTCAGGCGCGCCAATCCCAACATCATCTGGTTGGGCCGCAAGGTGATGATCAGCACGCCGGCCAGGGCCACCACCGCGCCGGCGATCATCCTTGGTCCGAACGGATCGTGGAACAGCGCCACCCCCAGGCCGATGGTGCCCAAAGGCCCCAGCAGCAGCATCGGCGCGATCATGCTGGCCTCATAGCGCTGCACCAGCCAGAAGAAGAGCGAGTGCGAAAGGATCGAAACCGCAAATACGGAGAACAGCAGCGCCGCGGCGAGCCGCCAGCCGCCGTCGATGCCGGCCTGGATCTGACCGGGTTCCAGCAGCAGGCTGAGCGCGGCCATCGGCCATAGGGAAACGAAGCCGACCCAGGCCTGATACTGGATCGGTCTGACGCCGTGCATCTGCTTCATCAAGATGCTGCCTAACGAACCCGCCACCGCAGAGGCCGCCACATAGAGAAGGCCCGTGGAGATCTTCACGCCATGCGGATCCCAGATTACCGTCATGGCCCCGGCGAAGGTCAGGACGATGCCGATGACACGGCGGGCCTGCAAGCGCTCGCCCAGCATGGTGACCGAAAGCAGGGTGGTCACCGGCAGGCCAAGTTGCATCACGACGGCCGCCGCCGATGGCGTCGAGCTCTGCAGGCCGATGAACATGAGGCCGAAGCTGCCCGCCCCCATCAAGAGGGCGACGGTGACCAGACGCCAGAGCGGTCGTGGCGGCGACCTCAGCCACGGCAGCAGGATAAGCGCCACCAGGGCGAACCGCGACGCCGCATAGAACATCGGCGGCACGTGCAGGTAGGAGACGACGTACTTCGCCATGACATTGTTGACCGCCCAGATCGCGGCGATCGACAGCATCAGCAAGAGATGGCGAAGGGTCATGGGTCCGGGTAGTGGCGTTTTCGACCCGGCGAAAGCCCTTCGTCGGCCGTCGGCGCAGATAGCCGACGGCGCGCCAGGTCGATGTCAGGCTGGCAGGGCGTCGATCAGGACCGCGACCAGGACGCAGGGCTTGTCGCTGTCGTTGCGCCAACCGTGCATGCAGCCCTTCTGGATGATCACGTCGCCGGCCTTGAGCAGCACGTCGCGGCCTTCGGTCAGCGACCAGACCTCGCCCTCGGTCACCACGAAATAGTTGAGGGTGTCGGTCTTGTGCATGGAGGGGTGCTTGGACGCCTGCATCTCCTCGATCGTCGGGATGTGGACGCTGTTGAGGGCCTTGTGCGCCTGCAGCATCTCCTCGGGCGTCAGGCTTTTGCTCTGGCCGGGCAGGAAATGAAGGATGCGGAACAGCGCCCCGCCGTCCGGCGGTTCGTGGGTCATCGGCTTGCCCGCCACCGGGTCTTCCGTGCCGGACATGTCGGCCGGGGTCTCGGTATTGAGCCACAGGTCCATGCCCGGCGCGCCGGGACGATATTCCGGCAGGACGGTGATGTCGGTTTCCGACACCACGTCGGACTTGCCGCTCGCCGTGACGGCCATGACGTATTTCTTTGGCATGCTTGCCTCCCTGATCTTGGTTGGAGGGCAGGCTGAAGGCGCACGGCGGCCCGCGCAAGCAAGGCTTATGGACAGGTGTCCGGTCAGCCGCGCAGTTCGAGGGCGTTGCCTTCGGGATCCTGGAGATAGATCGAGACGCCGTCGCCCCCAGCGCCGTAGCGGATGCCGATCTCGCCGACGGCGACGCCATGCGCCCGAAGATGGGCCTCCACCGCCGCGGCGTCGAAATCGGTCAGCCGCAGGCACAGGTGGTCGAGATTGCGGCCTTCGGGTCCAGGCGCCGCGCCTCCCTGGCGCCCCAGCACGCCGTCCACCGGAATGAGGTCGATCAGGCTGCTCCCGGCGCGCAGTTGGACAAGCCCGATGTCTTCGCGGCGGCGCTCGACCGCGCAGCCCAGCACGCCGGCGTAAAAGGCGATCATCGTCTCGACGTCGCGCACCCGCAGCACGACGTGATCGATCCCGGCGACCCGCAGCATCGGGCTCCCTCCGTTGGTCCGCGCAGTTTGAGCCTGGGGACGAGGCTTGAACATGGTCTTCTTTGCCGAGACAGGACCAAGGTCTTGCGCTAAGCACCCGCGCGATGGCCGGTCGCCGCAATCAATCCGTGAGTCCGTTCCGCGGCGTCTTAATGACGTTCGCGCTGCTGGCGTTGGCCTGGCGGATGATGATCCCGGCCGGCTTCATGGCCGCGGCCCCCACCAACGACCTGCCGTTCGCCGTCGTGCTCTGCACCGGCCAGGGCCCCGTCAGCCTCGAAGCCGGCCAGAGCCTCGCCAAGCATGGCGACCAGCACCAGGCCCCGGCGAGCCATGACAGCCCGTGCGCCTTCGCCGGCCACGGCGGCGCGCTGACGGCGCCGGACCTGATCGGCACCCACCCCGTCGTCTTCGCGGCCTATGCCGCGCCCCTGCCGGCCGCCGTCGCCCACCTGGCGCCCGGCCGCGGCCTCAGCGCCCCGCCGCCGCCGGCCCGAGGTCCCCCAAGCCTGCTGATCTGACACGCCCCGGCCGCGCCCCAAGCGCGCGGCCCGATCTCAGCACGCTTACGGCGCCTCCCCGCGCCCAGGACATCGCATATGAAAGCCCTTCTGCTCGCCTCCGCTGCGAGCCTGCTGCTCGCGGCGCCGGCCCTGGCCGAGCAAGCGACCGCCACCGTCGACTCCGTCATCGTCACCGCCCAGCCCAACCCCGAGGACCCGGTCGTGGTCGCCAACGCGCGCAAGCGGCTGTCGGAGACGCCGGGGGCGGTGTCGGTCATCTCCCAGGAATCCTATGCAAGGCGTGAGGCCCTGGCGCTGGACGACATCCTGCGCGACGCCCCTGGCGTCTACGCCCAGCGCAAGTGGGGGGGCGACATCCGCATCTCCATCCGTGGGTCGGGGATCGGCAACGCCAACCACAACCGCGGCCTGCTGCTGGCCCAGGACGGCGTGCCGCTCAATGAAGCCGACGGCTACGGCGACAGCCAGATCGCCGATCCGCTGATCATCCGCTACGCCGAGGTCTATCGCGGCGGCAACGCGCTTCGGTTCGGCGGCGCGCTGCTGGGCGGGGCGATCAACATGGTGACGCCCACGGGCGAGACCGCCGGGTTCGAGAACCAGGTCCGGGTCGACGGAGGGTCCTACGGCCTGCTGCGCGAGAACGTCGCCGTCGCCCGGCAGAGCGGCGACTGGGACGTCTACGCCGCCGTGACCAACCAGACCGGCCAGGGCTACCGGCCCCAGAGCCAGCAGAACCTCCAGTTCGGCTCCCTGAACGTCGGCCGCAGCTTCGGTGAAGACCGCGAGGTGGGGCTGATCGTCAACGGCTCCAACATCAACCAGGAGATCCCCGGCGCCCTGACCCTGGGACAGTTCCTGGCCAATCCGCGCCAACCTGCCGTGGCCAACTACGCCAACGACCAGGGCCGCAATCAGCGCGGGCTGCGAACGTCGCTGCGCACCACCTGGCGACTGAATGACAGCACGATATTCGAGGGCGCGATCTACGCCGTCTGGAAGGACCTCGACCATCCGATCTTCCAGGTGATCGACCAGGAGAGCCGCAACTACGGCGCCTTCGGCCGGCTCGACTGGAACGGCGAGATCGGCGGCCTGCGCGCCGACGCCTTCGCCGGGGTCTGGCTGCGCACGGGGGACCTGGACTCGCACTTCTACCTGAACCGGAAGGGCGCCCGCGGCGCACTGCAGTCGATCTCCTACCAGAACGCCGGGGCGACCGACGTCTTCGGGGAGGGCCGCGTCTTCGTCACCGACCACCTGGCGCTGGTGGGCGGCGCGACCTGGGGAACCGCCAGGCGCGACTATACGAGCGTGGCCGTGCGCGGCGTTCCGGCCACGTTCGACCTCAAGGCCAGGAAGGACTACGACTGGCTGGCCCCGCGCCTCGGGCTGCTCTGGCAGGACGAAGGCGGCGCGCAGGTCTTCGCCAATGTGACCAAGTCGGTGGAGCCGCCAAACTTCAGCTCGATGTCGCCGACCAACGTCGGTTTCGCCCCGGTGGAGGCGCAGAAGGCCTGGACGGCCGAGATCGGCGCGCGGGGGCGACGCGGGCCTTTCACCTGGGACCTGACCTTCTATCGGGCCTGGCTCGATCACGAGTTGCTGCAGTACACGCCCAACATTCCCGGACCCGGCGGGACCGTGCCGGCGGCCACGTTCAACGCCGACAAGACGATCCACCAGGGCGTCGAAGCCGCGCTCGATTGGCGGTTCGCGCCGGGTTGGCGGCTCCGCCAGACCTACACCTGGTCCGACTTCCGTTTCAAAGGCGATGTGCAGTACGGCGACAACCGCCTGCCCATCGTGCCGCAGCACTTCTACCGCGCCGAGCTGCGCTACGATCACCCGGCGGGCTGGTTCGTGGCGCCGTCGGTCGAGTGGTCGGCGTCCGACATCTGGGTGGACTACGAGAACACCGCCCGCGCGCCGTCCTATGCGATCGTGAACCTCAATCTCGGCTGGACGATCAACCGCAGGCTATCGGCCTTCGTCGACGCCCGGAACCTCGCCGACAAGGCTTATGTCTCCAATGTCCAGGCCGCGGTGCTGGCGCTTCCGACCACGGCGGCCTATTGGCCGGGAGACGGGCGTTCGCTGTTCGCCGGCCTCACCTACAGCTTCTGAGGATGACCTTCATGAAACACCTTTCCGCCCTGCTCGCCGTGGCGCTCGTCGCCCTCTGCGGCCAGGCCCAGGCCGCGCCCGCAGCCGTCAAGGCCGCCGATGCCTGGTGCCGCGCCGCGCCGGCCGGCGCGCTGTCAGGCGCCTGCTACCTCACCCTGACCGCCGGCGCCGACGACAAGGTGACCGGCATCGCCAGCCCGGCGGCGGCCCGCGTCGAGATCCACGACATGGACATGACCGGCGGGATCATGCGGATGCGCAAGGTCGACAGCCTCGCCCTGCCCAAGGGCCAGGCCGTGGCGCTCTCGCCGGGGGGCCAGCACGTGATGCTGTTCAGCCCGGTCAGGGGCGCCCTGGTCAAGGGCGCTCAGGTGGTCCTGACGATCCGCTTCGCCAAGGCGCCGGCCTTGAGCGTCACTGCGCCGGTTCGTTGACCTCGTCGGGGATCACGAAGTTCTCGAAGCGCTTCACATAGTCGACGAAGACCGGCGACAGGCCTTCCCTGGCCAGGTAGTCGCGGCTGACCGGCAAGGCGACCGACCGGAACTCCGGGTCGGCCTTGGTCTGGTCGGGGAAGTCGTGGTGCAGTATGGCGCCCTTGCCCAGCAGGACGAAGTCGGCGCCGGCCACCAAGGCCTCGCGGGCGTCGGCGGCGCTCATGATCTTGCCGGCCACCCCCAGCGGAACGCCGCAGCGGTCCAGCTCGGTGAAGTAGGACATCAGGGTGCGGCCCTTGTGGGCTGGGTCGTCGGGCTCCTTGCGGAAGTCCCACAGCGACATGTCGAGATAATCGATGTCGCCGGCGCGCAGCATCTTCTGGGCAAAGGCCGCGATCTCCGGCAGGTCCACGTCGAACCGCTCCGGCGACAGCCGCAGGCCCAGGGTGAAGTCGGGGCGGCAGCGCGCCCGGATCCCGGCGATGATCTCCTCGATGATCCGACCGCGGTTCTCCGGCGAACCGCCGTAGCGGTCCGTGCGCCGGTTGACCTTCGCGCTCAGGAACTCGCCCAGCACATAGCCGTGCGCCCCATGGACCTCGACGCCGTCGAAGCCGGCGCGATCGGCGCGGACGGCGGCGGCGATGAAGTCCTCCGTCAGCTGCTCGACCTCGGCCAGGGTCAGCGCGCGGGATTTCCATTCCTCGTTGTCCGAGGGGCTGACCGGCGTTTCGCCGATCAGGTCGGCAGGCGACCGCATGCCCGCATGGTGCAGTTGCACGGCGCTTCGGCTGCCCGCCGCACGGATCGCCGTCGCCAGGCGCGTCAGGCCCTCGAGGTGGATGTCGGAAAAGATCCCCAGCTGGCCCGGAAAGCCCTGGCCGACGGGCTGGACGTAGGCGGCGCAAGTCATGGTCAGGCCAAAGCCGCCCTCCGCCCGCATCTCCAGCCAGCGGAACTCCTCGTCCGACAACCGCCCGTCCGGGTGGCTCTGGGTATTGGTCAGCGGCGCCAGCACGAAACGGTTCTTCATCGCCGGGCCACGGGCGAACGACAGCGGGGCGAACAGGTCAGGCTTGGGCAAGGGCGTCACCGGGTTTCCAGGGGTCGAGCTAGGCGATGTGGCGCGCCCACGCGCCAGGCGCAAGATGCAAGGCACGTCAGCGCTGAGCGATCTCTGTTCCGGCGACAATCCAACGGCGTGGCCACAGGTGTCCCAGCGCGCGCACCTCGCCGGGCCGCAGGCCCAGGCGGCTCATGATGGCGGCGGGGACGGCGCTGATGGACTGGACGGGCTCCTGCCCCTGGTAAGGACTGGTCGCCACCGCGCCCGCCCGCAGCGCATGATCGACGGCCGTCCACTCGGCCTTGCCGCGATCCTCGAAGCCGACGGCGTAGAAGTGGCGCAAGGGTGCGGCCTCGCCCGCCAGCTCCACCAGCACCGCGACGATCCATCCTGCAGCCATCGCACGCGCCTCCGACATCCTGCCGACATGGTCGATCCTGGCGGTCGCCGCAACCTCCACCGTCGGAAAGGCCCGCCGGACTCCACCGGCGGCGGACTGCGAAGTTTTCGTGACAGTGTTGGCCTGGACGCGCCTTGCGCCTAGGCCTTCAGGTCGAACCGGACTGCAAACGGGGGGCCTGTGGACGACAGCCACCATTCGAGCGGCATGCTCTGGGCGCTGACGTTCCACGACGGCTGCGCGCGTCCGATCACCGATCTTTCCGCGGCCTCGCAAGGCGCCTGGACCTGGGCCCATTTCCCGCTCGGCGATGTGCGGGCCCAGGGATTCCTGAGCCGCATCGTGGACCTGCCCGAAGCGTTCAGCGAACTTCTCGCCACCCGTGACGACAAGATCCAGATCCGCGGCGACGGCGCCTGGACATTCGGCGTCCTCCCCGATCTCGAACGTGACCTTTCCGGCAAACCCATCGGTCCGGGCAGGCTGTTCTTCGCCTTCGACGACCAACGCCTGATCACGGCGCGCCTGCATGCGCTGCGCGTCATCGACGATGTTCGCCGCCAAGCCAACCAAGGTCTTCGCCTGGTCGCCCCGGCCGACGCCGTCGTGGCCCTCGTCGAGCATTACACCGAACTCCTCGAGCAGCGCATCGAGACCTTGACCAGCCGGCTCGACGCCGTGGAGGACCTGGTGCTGAGCGAGCCGGACGACCTGGACGGCCGCAGGCTCGGCCCGTTCCGCCGCGAACTCGCGCGGCATCGGCGCGAGTTTCAGTCCCTGCGGAGCGCCCTGGTGCGCGGCCGCGCCCGCGAGCCGCGCCTCGCCCCGCTGCTCGCCGACCAGCTGGCGCCGCTGATCGGTCCCGTCGAGGACCTGGACCATGACGCCGCCGGCCTGCAGGAACGCGCACGGCTGCTGCACGAAGAGATCGACACCCTGATCAACAGCGCCACCAACCGCAGCATGCGGGCGCTGACGGTGATCTCCACCCTGTTGATCCCGCCCACCCTGGTCGTCGGGGCCTTCGGGATGAACGTCGAGGGCATTCCGTTCGGACATTCGCACGCGGGCTTCGTGCTGGCGTCGGTCGTCTGCCTCATCACCGTGGGCGGCGCCCTGATGCTGCTGCGTCGCCTGCGGATGCTGCCGTAGCCGCCGCGGCCTGTAAAAAAACCGTCACGCCCCTGACATAAGTTGCGTGCTTTACGGAGGCGCCGGTGAGCGTGAAATCCTGCGGGGATTGCAGCCTCTGTTGCAAGCTGATGGGCATCCAGGCGCTGGACAAGGCGCCGGGCGTCTGGTGCGGCCACTTCAAGCGCGGCGCGGGCTGCGGAATCTACGCGGACCGACCGCCTGCCTGCTCGGCGTTCCAGTGCCTTTGGACCGGATCGGAGAAGCTCGACGACCGCTGGCGGCCCGATCGCGCCCGCTTCGTGATGTTCACCGAGCAGGACGGCCGCCGGCTGAATGTCGTGGTCGATCCCGGCTCGCCCGAGGCCTGGCGGCGCGAACCCTACTATTCGCGGCTGAAGGCGATGTCCGAGCGCGCCCACGACGGCTTCGAACTGCTGGTCAGCATCGGCGACCGGCGGATCGTGGTCTTCCCCGACCAGGAAGCCGACCTCGGCGTCGTCAAACCCGAACAGAAGATCGTCAGCGGCTATGCCACCCAGGATGGCCGCAAGGTCGCCTTCGCCATCCTCGCCAGCGACCTGGAGCCCGCCCCAGGCGCGTGACCTCAAGGGGCGCTCAGTTCAGGCGCTGCTCCAGATCACGCAGCGCCCGGCGCGCGGCTTCCACCTCGCGGTCGCTGAGATCGGGATCGACGATGCAGCAGCGCATGTAATCGGCCATCCGCGAAAGGGCCAGACGATACTCGCCCTCAGGCAGACTCCGTAAAGCCTCGGCGGCGTTTAGCGGCGCGGTCATGTCGTGATCCGTCACGCTCGCGTCCTCCCTTGATTGACGCTTTCTTTTAAACTCGCCTATTGGTTGAACGTTGTAAAGATGTGTCCGGTTCCCGACACACGCCAGGCGCCGGCGCCCCCTTTCCAGATTCACGCCCTTCCTGTACGCCTGCATCTGGAACAGATGACGAACGCGAGCGATTCACCCCATGACCGCTGTCCGCATCCTCGGCCTCGACCCCGGGCTTCGGCGCACCGGCTGGGGCGTGGTGATCATCGAGGGCGCGCGGCTGACCCATGTGGCGCATGGCGTCATCGCGCCGGACGACAAGATGGCCTTCGCCGACCGCCTGCTGTTCCTGTTCGAGGGGATCACCGAGGTGATCCGCGCCCACGCCCCGCACGAGGCTGCGGTGGAAGAGACCTTCATGAACAATAACGCCGGCTCGGCCCTCAAGCTCGGCCATGCCCGCGCCGCGGCGATGATCGCGCCGGCCCGCGCCGGCCTGCCGGTGGCCGAATACGCCGCCACGGTGGTGAAGAAGTCCGTGGTGGGAACCGGGGCCGCCGACAAGACTCAGATCGCCTTCATGATCGCGCGCCTGCTGCCCGCCGCCGGCAAGACCACCGCCGACGCGGCCGACGCCCTGGCCGTCGCCATCGCCCACGCCCATGCCCGCAAGGCCGCCAGCTATCGAGGCGCCGCATGATCGGCCGCCTGCGCGGCGTCGTGGCCGAGATCGGCGAGGAAGACGCCCTGATCGATGTGGCCGGGGTCGGCTATGTGGTCCGCTGCGGCGCCCGCACGCTCTCGCGCCTGCCGGCCCTGGGCGACGAGGCCATCGTCCACGTGGAAAGCCAGTGGTCCGAGGTGCAGGGACCCAGGCTCTACGGTTTCCTCGCCCGCGACGAACGCCGCGCCTTCGTGGCCTTGCAGGCGATCCAGGGCGTGGGGCCGAAGGCGGCGCTGGGCGTCCTCGACGTGCTGTCGCCCGCCGAACTGGTCCAGGCCGTGGCGCGCGAGGACAAGGCCGCCGTCGGCCGCGCCCAGGGGGTCGGCCCCAAGCTCGCCCTGCGCATCGTCACCGAGCTGAAGGACAAGCCCATCACCGACGGGGTCGCAGCCTTCCATGCCGAGGTCGCCGCCCACCACGCGCCGCCGCCGCCCACCGCTTCGGGCGAGGCGGTGGCCGCCCTCATGGGCCTGGGCGTGGCGGAGATCACTGCGCGGCGGGTGGTGGAGACCGCCCATCTCCGCCTGGGCGAGGACGCGGCCGTCGCCGTGCTGATCAAGGCCGCCCTGCAGGAGCTCGGCCGATGACCCGCCTGGTCTCGGGCGAGCCGGGCGCCATGGAGAGCGCCGACAAGGCGCTTCGTCCCCAGACCCTGGCCGAATTCGTCGGCCAGGAGCCCATCAAGGCCAACCTCAAGGTGTTCATCGAGGGCGCCCGGGCCCGTGGCGAGGCGCTCGACCACGTCCTGCTGTTCGGTCCGCCCGGCCTGGGCAAGACCACGCTGGCCCAGATCGTCGCCCGCGAGCTGGGGGTCAACTTCCGCGCCACCTCCGGCCCGGTGCTGGCCAAGGCCGGCGACCTGGCCGCCATCCTCACCAACCTCGAGCCCAACGACGTCCTCTTCATCGACGAGATCCATCGCCTGGCCGCCAATGTGGAGGAGATCCTCTACCCGGCCATGGAGGACCATGTCCTGGACCTGATCATCGGCGACGGCCCCTCGGCCCGTTCGATCCGCATCGACCTGGCCCCCTTCACCCTGGTGGCGGCCACGACGCGGGCGGGCCTGCTGGCCACGCCCCTGCGCGACCGCTTCGGCATTCCCCTGCGGCTGGAGTTCTACACCCCGGCCGAACTGCAGAAGGTGCTGACCCAGGCCGCCGTGAAGATGGGCGTCCAGCTCGCCCCCGCCGGCGCCGGGGAGATCGCCGCCCGCGCCAGGGGAACCCCCCGCGTGGCCGGCCGCCTGCTGCGCCGGGTGCGCGACTTCGCCGCCGCCGATGGCGCGACCCTGATCGACCAGCCCGTCGCCGCCCGTGCGCTGGCCCGGCTGGAGGTGGACGAAGCCGGCCTCGACAGCCTGGATCGCCGCTACATGCGCGCCCTGATCGAGAACTACGCCGGCGGTCCCGCTGGCGTCGAGACCCTGGCCTACGCCATCGCCGAAGCCCGCGACGCCGTCGAGGACGTCATCGAGCCCTTCCTGCTGCAGCAAGGCTTCATCCAGCGCACCCCCCGCGGCCGCATGGCCTGCGCCAAGGCCTACGCCCACCTGGGCCTGACCGAACCCGCCTCGGCGCCGAAGATGCAGCAGGGGTTGTTCGAGGAGGAGTGAGGAGACGCCAGGACCGGGAGTCCCGACGTCCCCACGCAAGGCGGGACCTCACCAGGCCGACGCGACGCGCCGCCGTGCTGGCCCAGCGGCGCTAGCCCAGCGCCTGCTTGTAGGTCGCCAGCATCGCGACCCAGCCACGCTCGGCCTGGGCCTCGTTGTAGACAGGGCTGTCGGGGACGGTCCAACCATGCTTGGCGGAATAGACCTCCTGGGTGAAGGGGCGTCCGGCGGCCTCCAGCGCGGCCTGCATCTTCACCTTGGCGTCAGGCTGCTTCTCGTCGTCGTCGGCGGCCACGCCGATGTGGTAGGCGGCCTTGGTGGCGGCCACCAGCTTGTGCGGGCTGTCGGGGTCGTCGCTCACCAGGCCGCCGCCGTGGAAGGAGACCCCGGCGCCCACGCGATCGGGCGCGGCGGCGGCGGCGCGGATGGTCATCGCCCCCCCCATGCACAAACCGACGGCGCCCAGCTTGGCGGTCTTGCTGACCTCCGGCTGCTGGTCGATGAAGGCGACGAAGGCCTTGGCGTCGTGGGTCAGCATGTCATGGCTCAGGCTCGCCATCGCCTTCATCAGCGCCGCCCGCTGGTCGGGGTCGGCGAAGTTCAGGTCGGCCGGCCAGACCGGCGCCGGGCGCAGGCGATAGAACTGGTTCACCACCAGCACCGCATAGCCGTGGGACGCCAGCCGCGCAGCCATCTCCAGCATCGCCGGCCGCAGCCCGAGGGCGTCGGGATACCAGATGACGCCGGGCCGGGGCCCGCCGCTTTTCGGCGCCGCCAGCACGGCGTCGGTGACGCCGTCGGGCGTCTTGATCTGGACGGCGCGCTGGACCGTCGCCTCGCCGGCTTGCGCGGCGCCCGCCGTGGCGACGACGCCGGCGGCCATCGACGCGGCGCCGAATTCACGGCGTGACAGGGCGTTATCGATGTCGTTCCGCATGAGCTTCCTCCGTTTCGCGTGGCGCGCGATTTGGCAGGCAGCTAAATGGCAGGCGCAACTCAGGGCAAGAGCAAAGGGCGGCGAAATCCAGCGATTTCGCTGACGACCTGCCGTCTCAACACGGCCGCATCGACCTCCATCAAGGCGTCCTGCAAGCGGCGCAGGGCGGCCACGGCCTCAGGGCTATGGCCATAGTGACGGCGGGCGGCGATCAGGTGATCGGGCAGGGATTGGGTGGCGTGGATGATCTCGTCCAGCGCGCGGGTAAGCATGATCAGGTCTCCGACGTTCCTGATATGTTCACACGACGGCGCCGCGAGTCAATCGACTCGCGGCGCGAAGCTGTGGGCGAAGTCGCGCCCAGGCGGGAGGGCCTGGGCGCCGGTCGCCTAGCGGCGATAGTCGTAGTAGCCGCGGCTGTCGTACCGCGTGTCGTAGCGGTTGTACTGGTCGCGGCCATAGTATCCGTAGCCGCTGCGGTCGTAGCCGCGATAGCTGGTGTCGCGATAGTAGGGGCGGGTTTCGCGATAGCTGCGATGGTAGCGATGGTTCTGCTTGGTCGAGGCGCCGATGGCCGCCCCGGCGACCGCGCCGATGGCGGTCGCGCCGCCGTCGCCATTGGACAGCGCCGCGCCGGCGACGCCGCCGAGGACCGCGCCGATCAAGGCGCGCTCGGTCTTGCTCGCGGCCAGGGCGCCCGAGGCGGGCAGGGCCACCGCGCCCGCGACGGCCGCGGCGATGGCGAACTTCGTGAACTTGGTTTGCATAACGTGGCTCCTTCAAAAATCCCGCCCGGCGCTTCGTCGGTTCGGTGATGTTGGAGCTGGTTATGAAGGGCGCCGCTTGAACCCGTTCTGAACCGCAATGTTCAGGTTCCCGTCATGTTCGGGCCGCGGCTGATCAGGACTGGCGCCCCGCGCCTACTGGCCGTCGCATCCGCCTATGCTTTCGGCCTCGCTGCGCCAGAATGCGTAGGTCTTGCCGGTCCAGCGATAGACCGGATGGCAGAAGCCGGGCCCGCCCAGCATCATGTCGGGCCAGCCGCCGGTGCGGGTCTCCCGGAAGACGGCGATGCCGGGGCTGTTGAACAGCAGCGTCCACCGCCCTGGCGCGGCGCGGGTCAGCAGATAGACGCCCTGCTCGGCGCCGCCGTAGCAAAAGCTCCCGGTTTCCACGACCTGGGCCTCGGGGACCCCGTCGCCGTTGAGGTCGCGCACGTCCTCGGGGGCCAGCATCGCCTCGCACTCCGCGGACTGGCCGCTCCACTTGCCGCCCTGCTGGCGGAAGCCGGCCGCCGCCAGGATGGAAGGGTATTCGGACGCCACGACCGGCGCCTTGGCCGCGCTCGCCCCGGTCGCCGCCACCATGGTGGTTTCGCCCGCCGGCCCGGCCGTGACGCAGGCCTTGCCCTTGGCGTAGGCGCGGCCGTCGAAGGTCCAGATGCGCTCGCAGTCGGTGGTGATGCGCGCGTTCTGCCAGTCGCCGGTCCGTGTCGCGTCGAACTTCAGATTGCCCACGCCGCGCACGATCGGCTTCCATTGGCCCTTGGGCGTGCGCAGCAGCACGCTGAACATGTCGCCGGTCGGTCCATAGCAGTCGGGATTGCGGTCGGTGATCACGGCTTCGGGCGCGCGGTCGCCGTTGAGATCGAGGAACGTGAACCGCGGGCGCGACGGCTGCCCGCAGACGTTCAGCGCGCCGGCAGCCGTGACCTTGAAGCCGCTGGCCTCGATCAACTGGACCATCTCGGCCTTCGACATGGTCGGTCGGGCGGGCGCCTGGCCTTGCGCCGCGGCGGGCGCGGCGAAACCGAGGGCGAGGGCGAAGGCCAGGCTGGAGAGGGCGCGCATGAGGGTCGTCTTCGTGGGATGGCGGGGACGGCAGAATGTCAGCTTAACCAGACGCCGAACAGTCTCCTCTCGCTTGCCCTCGCCAGGGCCTTCGCGGCTATGATGCAGCGATGGCCGCTCCCGTCCGCTTCGCCTCCGCCCTGCCCCGCAGCGCCTGCGCCGACCGGCTGCGGGAGGCCGTCGACAGCCCCTTCGTCCTCTTCGGCAAGAAGTCGGTGGTCGGCACGGTCGGCGACGCCAAGGCGACCCTGCGCAAGCGCATCAAGGGCCGCAATTCCTTCCAGTCCTGCCTGCGGGTGACGCTCGCCGACGTCTCCACCGGAACCACGTTGGAATGTCGCGGCGGCCTGCATCTGGCGGTGATCGTCTTCATGATCTTCTGGATGGGCGTGGTGGTGCTGATCGGCGGTTCGGTCTTCCTGGCCGCGATCATCGCCCTGACCACGACGGCCGACAGCGAAATACCGCCCGCCATGGGCTTGGTCATACCGCCGTCGATGCTGCTGTTCGGCGTCGTCCTGGTGTTGTTCGGACGCAGGATGGCCCGGGGCGAGGAGGCCTTCCTGCTCGACTTCGTGGCCCAGACCACCACCGCCCGCCCCGTCGCCGCCGCTCAGGTCCGCACGGGAACCGTCACATGAGCCATCAACCCTCGGCCGGCTGGATGGAAGACCGCGAGCATCGGCTGGCGGTGCGGGTCTATTATGAGGACACCGACTTCACCGCCGTCGTCTACCACGGCAGCTATGTGCGGTTCTTCGAACGCGGGCGCAGCGATTTCCTGCGGCTGACCGGCGTCCATCACGCGGGACTCCTGGATCGCGACGACCCCGGCGCCTTCACGGTGGTGCGGATGGAGATCGATTTCCGCCGCCCGGCCAGGATCGACGACGCCCTGACAGTCTGCACCGCCTATGAGGCGGCCAAGGGACCACGGCTTTTCATCCGTCAGCGGATCATTCGCGGCGATGAGCTGATCGCCGAGGCCGCGGTGCAGGCGGCTTACATCGACCTGGCGGGGCGTCCGCGAAAGCCGCCGCGGGCCCTGATCGAGGCCATCGCGCCGTTCTTCGCATAAGAAACCCGTAGCGGCGCAGGCAATAGGCCCTGTGTTAACCATTTTCTCCGCGATACAGGGCAAAACCGGATTCGTTTTCGACGCACCCGCTTTACCCCGCCTTAAGTTCGCCACCGCGTCGCTTCAATCCCAGCCTACCCAACGGAGCCCACGCCCCCCATGGACCCCGCAGCCCACGCCGCGATCACCGCCGACAGCTTCAATTTCGTCACCCTCTTCCTGCGCGCCGACTGGGTCGTGAAGCTGGTGATGCTGGGGCTGGCCAGCGCCTCGCTCTGGTCGTGGGCGGTGATCATCGACAAGTTCTTCCGCCTGGGCGCCCTCAACCGCGAAGCCAACGCCTTCGAGGACCAGGTCGCTTCGGGCCAGTCGCTGGAGGAGATCGCGGCCCAGGCCGGCGATCGTCCCGCCCATGCCCTGCCCCGGATGCTGCAGGCGGTGCTGCGCGAGTGGCGCGACAGCCGCGGCAAGTCGGCCGGCGCCGACAGCCAGGCGGTGTTCCTGATCCAGCGCATCGACCGGGTGCTCGACACCAACGTCGCCCGCGAAGGCCAGAAGATCGAGGAGGGCCTGGGGTCGCTGGCCATCGTCGCCACCGCCTCGCCGTTCGTGGGCCTGTTCGGCACGGTCTGGGGCATCATGAACGCCTTCCAGTCCATCGCCATCCAGAAGAACACCAGCCTGACGGTGGTGGCGCCCTCCATCGCCGAGGCCCTGTTCGCCACCGCCATCGGCCTCTTGGCCGCCATCCCGGCCTATATCTTCTACAACAAGTTCTCCACCGACGCGGGCAAGTTCACAGCCCGGCTCGAGAACTTCGCCGACGACCTCTCCACGGCGATCCAGCGCCGCCTGACCGAGCGGGGTTGAGCCGTGGCGCTTTCGACACACGACGCCTTCGCCGCCGGCGGCGGCGGATCACGGCGCAGGCGGCGCGGCCGCGGCCGTCGCGGGGCGCTGTCCGAAATCAACGTCACGCCCCTGGTGGACGTGATGCTGGTGCTGCTGATCGTCTTCATGATCTCCGCCCCGCTGCTGACGGCGGGCGTGCCGGTCGAACTGCCCAAGACCGAAGCCGCGGCGATCCAGGACCAGACCGAGCCGCTGACCATCTCCATCCGCCCGGACGGCACGATGTTCGTGCAGGACGACCAAGTGGTCTTCGCCCAGCTGACGCCGCGCCTGAAGGCCATGGCCGGCGACACCAAGAAGCCGATCTATGTGCGCGCCGACGGCCGCGCCTCCTACGCCGTGGTGGCCCAGGTCATGGCGGCGCTGTCGACCTCGGGCTTCACCTCGATCAACCTGATCACCGACACCGGCGGCCCCTCCTCCTCCGGCGGTTCGGAGCCGAAGAACCCGTAGCATGGAGATGACGCGCCAGAGATCGTTGGTGGCGTCGGCGGGGCTGCACCTGCTGGTGCTGGCCTCGCTGCTGATCTCCTGGCCCTGGAGCAGAGTGCTGAAGGTCGGCGCCGTGGTGCCGGTCAACATCGTCTCCAACGCACCGGCCACGGACCTGCGGCAAGCCGTCGAGGCGCCGGAAGAACAGGCCGCGGCGACGGAAGAACCCGTGCCTGACGCGCCGCTGGAGACGACCGCGCCGACGCCGGAACCCACGCCCGAGCCGCCGGCGCCGAAACCGACGCCCACGCCCCCCAAGCCGACGCCGACCCCGAAGCCCGCGCCGCCCAAACCCGCGCCGCCGACCCCGGCCCCCACGCCGAAGCCGACGCCCAAGGCAGCGGCCAAACCGGCCGAGAAAAGCCTCGACCTCGATTCCCTGCTGGCGGGCCTGCCAAAGCCGAGATCGGGCGGCAAGGCCTCCTCGGCCGCCAAGGGGCCCGCCCGCCCCGAGACCGCGACCCAGGCGCGGCCCGACTTCGGCTCCGGCGCCAACGCCGCGGCGCTCGCCGGCCTGACCGAGGAGTTGCAGCGGCGCTGGAACCCCAACTGCGACGTGGAGGGCGGCCGCGACGTACGCGTCCAGGTCAACTTCCTGATCGGCCAGGGCGGCCTCGTCCAGGGACAGGTGAGCACCAGCGGCGGCGAGGAGCGTTCGGCCAATGCGGTGGTGCGCGCCGGCGCCGAGCGGGCCATCTCGGCGGTCTACGGGGCATCGCCTTTCCGCACCTTGCCGCGGGATTTCTACGGCCAACGCGTCAAAGTGAATTTCAACGCCGCCAAGGCGTGTTCTTAGCTATGCACACCAGGAGCATCCCATGCGGTTGAAGATCTGGATCCTGAGCTTGGCGGCGGTGCTGTTCGCCGGCCTGGCCGCGCCGGCCGCCCGCGCCGAGATCGAGGTGGACGTCAATCGCGGCGACATCCAGCCGGTGCCGATCGCCATCCCGGCCCTGACCGGCGGCGGCGGGGTCGGCGCCGACATCGCCAAGGTGGTGAGCGCCAACCTGGAACGCTCCGGGCTGTTCCGTCCGCTAGACCCCGCCAGCTTCATCGAACGCGACCTGGCGGTGAACGTGCAACCGCGCTTCCCCGACTGGAAGGCGATCAACGCCCAGGCCCTGGTCAACGGCATGGTGACTTCGGAAGGAGGTCGCCTGACAGTGGATTTCCGTCTGTGGGACATCAATTCGGAACAACAGCTGCTTGGCTTGCAGTTCTCCTCCAGCCCGGAGAACTGGCGGCGCGTGGCCCACAAGATCTCCGACGCCGTCTATGAGCGGCTGACCGGCGAGAAGGGCTATTTCGACACCCGCGTGGTCTTCGTGGCCGAAAGCGGCGGCCGGGTCGGCCGGGTCAAGCGGCTGGCGATCATGGACCAGGACGGCGCCAACCCCAGCTACCTCACCGACGGCTCCTACATCGTCATGACGCCCAGGTTCTCCTCCACCAGCCAGGAGATCACCTACATGGCGCTGCGGCCCAACGGGTCGTCGATCTACCTGTTCAACCTGGAGAGCGGCCGCCGCGAAACCCTGGGCAACTTCCCCGGCATGGTCTTCTCGCCGCGCTTCTCGCCGGACGGCAGCAAGGTCGCCCTGTCGGTCGAGCGCGGCGGCAACACCGACGTCTATGTGATGGACCTGCGCAGCCGCAATTCCACGCGCCTGACCAGCGATCCGTCCATCGACACCTCGCCCTCCTTCTCGCCGGACGGCTCGCGGATCGTCTTCAACTCCGACCGCGGCGGCAATCCGCAGCTCTATGTGATGGGCGCGGACGGCGGCGGGGCGCGGCGCATCTCCTTCGGCGCCGGGCGCTACACCACCCCGGTGTGGAGCCCGACGGGGGAATTCATCGCCTTCACCAAGCAGACCGGCGGCGAGTTCCACATCGGCGTCATGCGCGCCGACGGATCCGACGAACGGATCCTCACCACCAGCTACCTCGACGAAGGCCCGACCTGGGCCCCCAACGGCCGCGTGCTGATGTTCTTCCGCGAGGGCTCGGGCGGGGCGCCCAGGCTTTGGACAGTCGACGTCACCGGCCGCGTCCTGCAGCCTTCACCCTATACAAGCTCGGCTTCCGACCCGGCCTGGTCGCCGCTTCTGAACTGAGATGTTCATACAAGTGCAACCTTCACCGTCGAACAGTCATTACGAATCCATCCAGTTTTCTGCCCCGGTAGAGCGTAGAACGCGGCGCATCCGCGCCTCCCACCATCCCCTCGAGCCTTAGGAGAAGCGCCTGTGATTATCTCGAACTTCAACGCAAAGGGCGCCATTAACCTGGCGCTGGTCGCGGCCGTCGCCGTATCGATGAGCGCCTGCGCCACCAAGAAGAAGCCCCTGCCGGTGACGCCGCCGACGGCCCCGCCGAGCGAGCCCTACACCCCGCCGCCCAGCGGCCCGGTCAGCCAGGGCGTCGTTCCCGGTTCGGCGCAGGATTTCGTCATCAACGCCGGCGACCGGGTCTATTTCGACTTCGACAGCTACGCGATCCGCGCCGACGCCGGCCCGGTGCTCGACGCCCAGGCCGCGTGGCTGAGCCGCTATCCGGCCGTGGCCATCCGCGTCGAAGGCAACGCCGACGAACGCGGCACCCGCGAATACAACCTTGCGCTCGGCGCCCGCCGCGCCAACGCCATCCGCGACTACCTGGTCTCCCACGGCCTCTCGGCCGGCCGGATCACCACGGTGTCCTACGGCAAGGAACAGCCGATCGACGGCGGGACCAGCGAAGAGGCCTATCAACGCAACCGGAACGGCCACACGACCCTGGTCTCCGGCGCGCGTTAAGCTCCAAAGCACGAGACGACCTGCGGGAGGGGGCCCATCGCGGCCCCCTCTTTGCGTTCGCCCCTTTGCAACGGGGCCGAACGGCCGCATTTTCGACGCTCGCTTGCAGATGATCGGGACCATGCTTCTCAGACGCCTCCTCCTGCCCGCCAGCGCGCTCGCGCTTCTGCTGACCTCGGCCTCGGCCTTCTCGCAGACGCCGATGGACGATCCGCTGGACGCCCGCGACGCCCGCCGCGTCGACCGCATGGAGAAGGTGGTGCGCGAACTGCGGTCCATCGTCTTCCAGGCCCGCGACACCGGCAAACCCGTCGTGGTCATGCCGGCCGAGACCGACTACCAGATCCAGGAGCTTTCGCGCCGCGTCGGCGACCTGGAACAGACCCTGACCCGCCTGAACGGCTCCCTCGACCTCGCCACCCACGACCTCGACCAGGCCAGGCGCGACAACGAGGCGCTGCGAGGCCAACTCCAGGCCCAGGCCGACCGTCTCACGGCGATCGAACAGCGTGACGCCGCCGCCACGGCGCCGCCGCAGGACCCCGCCGCTCCGGTCGTCGCCCCGCCGGGCCCCACGGCCGCCGAATCCTTCAGCCGCGCCCGCCAGATGATGCTGGACGGCGACTACGACAACGCCCAGGGCGCCTTCCAGGACTATGTGACCCGCTTCCCGGATTCGCCCAAGACGCCGGAGGCCCGCTATTGGCTGGGCAAGACCCTGACGGCGCGGGGCGCGAACAGCGAGGCGGCGGCCTCCTACATCGGCGCGATCCGCGGCTTCCCGCAGACCGGCTGGGCGCCCGACGCCATGGTGGAGCTTTCCCGCGCGCTGATCGCCCTGAAGAAACCCACCGAGGCCTGCCAGACCCTGGCGGCCCTGCCCAAGCGCTATCCGAAGGCGTCGGCCTCTGTGACCACCCGCGCCGCGGCGGCGCGGGCCCAGGCCAAGTGCGCGGCCTGACCGACGGCGATATCGGCGACGCGGTCGCCGCGATCCTCGATGAGCGCCTGGCGCCCCATGCGCCCTGGCCCGTGGCGGTCGCCATCTCCGGCGGCGGCGACTCCCTGGCCCTGCTGCTGGCCGCGAGCGCCTGGGCCAAGCGGCGCGGCCGACGCCTGCTGGCGCTCAACGTCGATCACCGGCTACAGGCGGCGAGCGCCGGATGGGCCCAGGCCTGCGCCGATCTCGCCAGGCGGGCCGGCGCCGACTTCCAGGCCCTGAGCTGGAACGACCCCAGGCCCGCAACCGGCCTTTCGGCCGCCGCGCGGGACGCCCGCCACCGCCTGCTGGCCGACGCCGTCCGCGCGGCCGGCGCGCGGGTGATCCTGCTGGGCCACACCGCCGACGACGTCGCCGAAGCCGTCTTGATGCGCGAGGCCGGCGCCACGACGCCCAGCCCCCGCGTCTGGGGCCCGTCTCCGGCCTGGCCGCAGGGACGCGGCCTTTTCCTGCTGCGCCCACTGCTGGCGATCGGCCGCGGCGACATCCGCGACTGGCTGGCGGCCAAGGGCGAAAGCTGGATCGAGGACCCGGCCAACGCCGACCTCCGCTTCGCCCGGCCCAGGGCGCGTCGCGCGCTCAGTGGAAGCCCGCGCCCGCTCGAGGCGGCGCCGACGCCCGATCTCGCACCCCTGGCCGCGGCCTGCAGCGACGTCGCCGGGACTCTGGTCATCGACCGCCATCGGCTTCGGGACGCCGACCTCCTGGCTGCAGCACGGTTCACGGCCATGGCCTGCCTTTGCGCCGCCGGCGCAACGCGGCCGCCCCGGACGGCGCGCCTGGACCGATTGACGGACGCCCTGCGCGGCAAGGCCCCGCTGATCGCCACCCTGGCCGGCGCACGGGTGCAAGCCGACGACGATTTGGTGCGTTTCATGCGGGAGCCGGGGCGCGACGGTCTGGCGACGGTCTTGGTCCAACCGGGCGAGACGATCGTCTGGGACGGGCGGTTCGAAGTGACGGCGCAACGGGCATTGACGCTGGCGCCGCTTGGCGGGCGGCTCAAGCGTCTGTCGCGTGAAGACCAGGCCGCGCTGCGGGTGCTGCCGCCGGCAGGGCGGGCGGCCTTGCCTGTCGTGGTGGATGGCGAGCGCGCCCTATGCCCGTTGTGGGGTTCCGTCGATGGCGTGACCGTTCGATCGCTCCCGCACGCGCGCCTGCTCGCGGCGTGCAGCGCGATCAAGCGCGAGCCCGAAAGCTAGCGCCCGACCGCCGTCAGCACGTGCTCGACCCCGCGCACGATCGGATCGCCGAACCGCTTGCCCAGCAGGCTGGCGTGGTTGGCGCCGGCCACATGCTCGACATAGCCGCGCCGGGACGCCTTGGCCGGCCCCACCTGGATCTTCTTGAGGGCGGAGGCGGGCCGCTCTCCGGCGGTGATCACCGCCACCGGCAGGTCGGGGGCGAACGGTCCGTTGTCACGGGCATGGGCCGAGGTCGCCGGCCAATGCTGCACTTCCTCGGCCGCCCAGCGCGTGTGGACCGGCGATCCATAGATGCGGCGCTTCTCCACCGAGGCTTCCCCCGTCAGGCCGATCATGTCGCCCATCACCATCGAGACCGGCCGCATGAAACCCGCCCGGGCGCCCAGGCCCACCATCCGCATCGCGCCGCGATAGGCGTATACGCCGGCCGCCAGCCTCTTGGCGTCGAGGATTTCGGGGGTGACGGCGTCCACCAGCACGACGCCCAGGACCTGATCGGGATGGCGGTGGGCGAAGACCTTCACCAGCAGGCCGCCCATGGAGTGGCCCACCAGCACATAGGGACCCGGCTCGGCGGCCTTGGCCAGCAGGGCCTCCAGGTCGTCGGCGATGGCCCGGCCGTCGCGCGGCGCGGGGCCGGCGTCGGAGTAGCCCAGGCCGGCGCGATCATAGGCCAGGCTGTGCAGGCCGCGCTCGGCGAGCTTTTCCTGCACCACCGCCCAGTCGGCCGCGCAGCCGAAGGCGCCGCATTCCAGCAGGATGGTCGGACGCCGCGATGTCGGCCCTGCCCGCACGAGCCGCAGGCTGCGGCCGCCGATGGAGATCAGTTCGCCGCGAGACGGATGGAAACTGGCCGTGCGAACCGGCCGTGCGACCTTGAGCATGCCCCTATCTAGGAACCCTCAGGCCCGGCGTCGATGGGGCCGTTTCAGCTCTTCAGGTCGAGGGGCGGCGGCGCCAGATTTATGGGCGCGACGGCGGCGGCGGGAACCGCGGGCTCCCCTGCCGCCGGCGCGGTTTCCTGGTGCTGGGACTCGGCGATCATGCGGATCTGGGCGCGCACCCGTTCGCGGTTCTGCAGCCGTGCGTCCATCCAGCTTTCGGCCGGGGCCTTGGTCACAGGGTCGATCTTGCCGCCCGACTTCGACTCCAGCCTGGCCTGCATCAGGTCGCGCTTGCTGTCGGGAATGCGCGAGACGTGGGCCATGCGGACGCGGCCGGAGAACCGCGCGGCCTGGCTCACCGGCAGGGCGTCGGCGCTGGCGAAACTGCGGCCCAGGAACGCCTGCGGATTGAGCGGCCGGTCGTCGCCGTCGCGGATTTCGAAGTGCAGGTGCGGGCCGGTGGAGGTCCCGCTGTTGCCGATCAAGCCCAGCCGGGTCCCGGCCTTCAACGCCACGCCCGAGCGGATCGCCGGATCGATGGCGCCCATGTGGGCATAGAAGCTGACGAGGCCCTCGACGTGCTGGACCTCGACATAGCGGCCATAGGTTGGGCTCTCGCCGGCCCGGGTCACGACGCCGTCGGCGGCCACCAGGATCGGCTCACCGGTCGGGGCGGCGATGTCGACGCCTTCGTGCAGGCGACCGTGGGCTTCCCACGGCAATTGGCGCAGGCCGAATGGCGAGACGATCGGATAGCCGCGAACCGGATCGGCGAACGCGATCAACACCACCGGCTCGGCAGGCTGCGCAGGCGCGACGCTCGGCGCGGCGGCGCGCGCGCGCAGGAGCGGTTCGGACGACAGCTTGTCCGGCAGGGCGGCCTGGGCCGCCGTGATCAGCACGAGTGCGGCGAAGGCCGCCAGGCCCGGCTCCACGAGCCGGTCACGCAGGCGCCCCTTCTGGGCGTAACCGTAGAGCGACAAAAAGAACCTCTCACAATACAGCGGAGCGTTTCTGCGGCTGCTGAGGTCTAAGCGGCCGAGCCCTGACTGATTTTGAAACGACGGAAATCGTTAACTGAGGTTCGTTCTAGGCGAAAAGGAGGCGAAGGGAACCTTTTTTGACCACCCACATTGTCGCGCCTGTCAGCGAAGCTTGTTCCGGAGTCAAGCTCACCCAATGATTCTAAGGGAATCTCAGCGGGTGAGCCCACTGATCTTATTTTCTCTCACAGCCCCTTCAGGATGCCCTCGACCATCTTCTTGGCGTCGCCGAACAGCATCATGGTGTTGTCGCGGAAGAACAGCTCGTTCTCCACGCCGGCGTAGCCCGAACTCATGCCGCGTTTGACGAACAGCACCGTGCGGGCCTTTTCGACGTCGAGGATCGGCATGCCGTAGATGGCGCTGGCGGGGTCGGTCTTCGCCGCCGGGTTGGTGACGTCGTTGGCCCCGATGACGAAGGCCACGTCGGCGGTGGGGAACTCGGCGTTGATGTCCTCCAGCTCGAAGACCTCGTCGTAGGGGACGTTGGCCTCGGCCAGCAGCACGTTCATGTGGCCCGGCATCCGGCCGGCGACGGGGTGGATGGCGTACTTCACGTCGACGCCTTCCTCCTTCAGCTTGTCGGCCATCTCGCGCAGGGCGTGCTGGGCCTGGGACACGGCCATGCCGTAGCCGGGCACGATGATCACCTTGGAGGCGTTCTTCATGATGAAGGCCGCGTCGTCGGCCGAGCCCTGCTTGACGGGGCGCGTCTCGACCTTGCCGCCGCCGGCCGCCGCGGCGTCCTCGGCGCCGAAGCCGCCCAGGATCACCGAGATGAAGCTGCGGTTCATCGCCTTGCACATGATGTAGCTGAGGATCGCGCCGGACGAGCCCACCAGCGCCCCGGTGATGATCAGGGTGGTGTTTTCCAGCGTGAAGCCCAGCGCCGCCGCCGCCCAGCCCGAATAGCTGTTCAGCATCGACACCACGACCGGCATGTCGGCCCCGCCGATCGGGATGATCAGGGTGACGCCCACCAGCAGCGCCAGGGCGAAAACGCCCCAGAACGCCCAGATGGCCGTGCCGCCGCTCATCACCAGGACGACGATCAGGGCGACGATGCCCAGCGCGATGGCGATGTTCAGCAGGTGGCGGGCCGGCAGCAGGATCGGCGCGCCGCTCATGTTGCCGTTCAGCTTGGCGAAGGCGATGACGGAACCGGTGAAGGTGATGGCGCCGATGGCCAGGCCCAGGCTCAGCTCCACCAGCGAGTTCAGGTGGATCGCCCCGTCCGCGCCGACGATGCCGTAGGCGGAGGGCGTATGGATGGCCGCCACCGCCACCAGGCAGGCGGCCATGCCGACGAGGCTGTGGAACGCCGCCACCAGCTGCGGCATCGAGGTCATCGCCACCTTGCGGGCGATCACCGCGCCCACGACGCCGCCGACGCCGACGCCGCCCAGGATCAGGCCGATGGTCAGCGGATCGAGGAGCCCCTGGCTCCATAGCGTGGCCAGCGTCGTGGCCACCGCGATGGCCATGCCGATCATGCCGTTGCGGTTGCCCGCCTGGCTGGTGGTGGGGCTCGACAGCCCCCGCAGCGCCAGGATGAACAGGACGCCGGAGACGATGTAGAGGATGGCCGCGATATTGGCGTTCACTTGTGGCCGTCCTTCTTCACTGCCGGGGCCTTCTTCTTGTACATCGCCAGCATGCGCTGGGTGACCAGGAAGCCGCCGAAGATATTGACCGCCGCGAAGGCTGCGGCCACGGCGCCCGCGCCCTTGGAGATCAGCACGTTGCGGGTCAGTTCGCCGTCGCCGCTATGGGCCGCGGCCGCCAGCAGGGCGCCGACGATGATCACCGAGGAGATGGCGTTGGTGACGGCCATCAGCGGCGTGTGCAGCGCCGGCGTGACGCTCCAGACCACGTAGTAGCCCACGAAGATCGCCAGCACGAAGATCGCCAGGCGGAACACGGTAGGGTCGACGGCTTCCATGGTCAGTTGGCTCCTTGGATCAACGCCGGGTGGACGATGGCCCCGTCCCGGACCACCAGCGCGGCCTTGAGGATCTCGTCCTCGTAGTCGGGGGCGAAGGCGCCCTCCTTGTTCAGGAAGAGCCCGGCGAAGGCCATCAGGTTGCGGGCGTAGAGCGCCGAGGCGTCCACCGCGATCCGGCCCGGAAGGTTGGCGACGCCCAGGATCTTCACCCCGTTGGCGGTCACGGCCACTTCGCCCAGCTTGGCGCCGACGACGTTGCCGCCCTGCTCGACGGCCAGGTCGACGATCACCGAACCCGCCCGCATCGAGGCCACCTGCTCGGCGCTCACCAGCTTGGGCGCCGGCCGGCCGGGGATCAGCGCCGTGGTGATGACGATGTCCTGCTTGGCGATGTGGGTGGAGAGCAGGGCCGCCTGCTTGGCCTGGTATTCGGCGCTCATCTCCTTGGCGTAGCCGCCGGCGGTCTGGGCGTTCTTGAACTCCTCGTCCTCGACGGCCAGGAATTTCGCGCCCAGGCTCTCGACCTGCTCCTTGGTGGCCGGCCGCACGTCGGTGGCGGTCACCACCGCCCCCAGCCGCCGCGCCGTGGCGATGGCCTGCAAGCCGGCGACGCCCACGCCCATGACGAACACCTTGGCCGCAGCCACGGTGCCGGCGGCGGTCATCATCATCGGCATCGCCTTGCCGAACGCCTCGGCCGCCTCGATCACCGCGCGATAGCCGGCGAGGTTGGCCTGGGACGACAGCACGTCCATCACCTGGGCGCGCGTGATGCGCGGCACGAACTCCATGGCGAAGGCGCTGACGCCCTTGGCGGCCAGGGCCTCCAGCGTCGCCTTCTCCTGGTGCGGGTTCAACGTCGCCACCACCAGGGCGCCGGCCTTCAGGCCTGCGATCTCCTCGGCCTCGGGGCCACGCACCTTGAACAGGATGTCGGCCTTGCCGAGCACGGCCTTGGCGGTCTTCACCACCTCCGCCCCCGCCGCCGTATAGTCGGCGTCCAGATAGGACGAGGCGGCGCCTGCGCCGGCCTCGACGGTCACGCTAAAGCCCTGGGCGATCAGTTTCTTCGCCGTTTCCGGCGTCAACGCGACCCGCGTTTCCCCCGCACGGCGCTCCTTCGTGACACAGATCACGGTCATGCCGTTCTTCTCCCCTAGCCCTCAACAGGGCTCAATGCTGGCCGGGGAAACCACAGGAAGGGTCGCGCAGCCCCGCTTCGGCCCTTCGCCCCGTCGACACGCGGCCTAGTGGCCGTCAGCGCTTTTCTTGTCCCGCAGGAAGATGACGCCCAGCACGATCAACACGACCGCCGAGATCAGCCCGCCGAGGAATCCCGCGTCCGTGCAGAACCACAGGGTGATGAAGACCAGCAGGGCGGCGATATGCAGGCAGCCCCATTTGGTCAGGGCGTTGAACAGGTGGAACGTGGCGACCTGCTCACGGATATCCATGTCGCCGCGGTGGTAATCGGAGCCGTGTTCGGCCATGGGACTCTCTTCGGGTTCAAACGTCGGTTCGGTTGCTACACGAGTGCGCCGTCTTCCTCAAGACGGCCAGACCGCCAACAGGCTCCGCAGGGCGGCCGTGAGGGCCAGCGGCTGATCCACCAGCACATGATGGTGCGAATCGGGGATGACGACGCTGGCGAGGTCGCTCAGGACCGTGCTCATCCCGTTGCCGATGACGTAGGAATTCTCGCCATAGGCATGGACCACCGGCACGGTGGGCCGCCCGCCGCCGGCGCCCAGCCCGACCAGGACATTGCTGTCGAGCTTGTCCCAGAGCTCCGGATCGAACCGCCAGCTCCAGCCTTCGCCCGAACCGTCGGGCATCGGCGCCCGCTTCAGGGAACGCCGCGCGATGAGATCGGCGATGTAGAGATTCTCCACCGGCTGCGGCGGCATGAAACGGAAGCGGGCGAGCGCCGTGGCCAGGGTGGGATAGACCCGCGCACCGCGATCCAGGCTGGGCGTGGCGCTGACCGCATTGGCGCCGTCGGCCACGGCGGTCTTCTGGGCCGAGGTCGGCGGCCCGGCGAAACCGGTGTCCACCAGGATCGCGGCGCGCATCTGCTGGGGGGCGTTCCAGGCGATGTAGTAGGTGACCGCCCCGCCAAAGGAGTGGCCGATATAGATCGGCTTGCCGCCGTCCTCATAGAGCCCGGCGGCCCGCGCGCAGGCCTCCGCGTCGGCGGCGAAGTCGCTGAGCAGGTACGCCTCCCGCCACCCCGACGCCCCCATGCCAGGCAGCGACATGGCCGCCACCCGATGGTCGCCGGCCAGGAACGGGGCGATGAAGCTCCACCAGTCGGCGTGGGCCGCGCCCCCGTGGATCAGCAGCAGCCCCGGCTTGCCGATCTCCCCCCAGGTGAGCAGTTCGATCTGCGTCCCGTTCGAGGTGACGAAACGGCGCTCGGGCGCGTTGGCCAGCGCCTTGTGGAACCACTTCGGGGCTGGCGGCTCCTCGCCCCCGAAGATGGCCAACGGGGCCTGAACCTCGGGCGGCTGCTCGCCGGGCTTCAGCCGCACGGGACGGTCGTCGAGCACGACGGGTTCGCGAGGCGGGGCCGCGTCAACCAAGGGCTGTTCCTTTGGGTTCGCGGTCGCCGATGCTGCGCGAGATCGTTGGAATGATTTTGTAGACGCCGACGCCGGTCATCAGCACGCGATCGCCGCACCAGACCCTGCCGCGCACCGTGAACACGTCGTCCTGGTCGGCGACGAGCTCGCTCGTCCCCTCCACCCAGTCGCCCATCTTCGCGCCGGAGAGGAAATCGCAGATCAGCCGCACGGTGACCCAGCCGACGCCGCGGCTGTTGGTGATCACCCGGCCCCAGGCCATGTCGACGAAGCTCATCAGCATGCCGCCGTGGCAATTGCCCATGCCGTTGGCGTGGTGTTCCTCCACCCGGAAGGCGACGGTCTCGCGGTTTTCTGCGTCGCGGCGCGAATAGAATGGCCCGATCGTCCGGCCGAACCCCCGTTGCCAGAGGTTGACGATGTAGCCCTCGGGAACGACGGCGCTCTGGTTTGAATTCAGGTCATCGGACATGCGGGAACAAAACTGACCAAGCAGTGGAAAATGGCAAGCCGCGAACGCCTCAGACCAGGGCTTCGAACTCGTCCACCAGCCGTTCCATCTGCTTCATGCCCGCCGCCCAGAACGCCTTTTCCCGCGGGTTCAGCCCGAACGGCGCCAACGCCTGCACGTAGGTGCGCGTGCCGCCGGCGGCCAACAGGTCCTCGTAGAGCGGCGCGAAGGCCGCCGGGTTCTCCCGCCGATTCTCCATGAGCCCACGCACCAGCAGATCCCCGAACGCATAGGCGTAGACGTAGAAGGGCGCATGGGCGAAGTGGGTCACATAGGCCCAATAATGCTCGTAGCCGCGATTGAGCTTGATGGCCGGCCCCAGGCTTTCGCCCATCACCTCCAGCCAGATCGCCTGGATCTGGTCGGGCGAGAGTTCGCCCTCCAGGCGCGCGGCGTGGAAGCGGCTTTCGAAGCGATGGAAGGCGATCTGGCGGATCACCGAGTTGAGCCCGTCCTCGATCTTGCCGGCCAGCAACCCCTTGCGCTCCGGCGGGCTCGCCTGGGCCAGCAGCCGTTCGAACACCAGGCCTTCGCCGAAGATCGAGGCCGTCTCGGCGAGCGTCAGCGGGGTGTCGGCCAGCAACGTCCCCAGCGGGGCGCACAGGGTCTGGTGCACCGCGTGGCCCAATTCGTGCGCCAGGGTCAGCACGTCGCGCCGCTCGCCCATGTAGTTCATGAACACGTACGGGTGGCGCAGGGTCGAGACCGGGTGGGAATAGGCGCCCGACTGCTTGCCGGCCCGCGGCTGGGCGTCGATCCAGGCGTGGGTGAAGAAGATCTCGGCCGTGTTGGCGAACTTCGGGGCCAGGCCGGCGAAGCTCTCCAGCACCACGGCCTTGGCCTCGTCCCAGCCGTAGACGCGCGGCTTGGCGGTGTCGAGCGGGGCGTTCCGGTCCCAGTAGTCCAGGGTCTTGCGGCCCATGATCTTGGCCTTCAGCCGGTAGTAGCGGTGGCTGACGGCGGCGTAGGCGTCCACGACGGCGGCTTCCAGCGCCTCGACGGCGTCGGCGTCGACCTCGTTGGCGATGTGGCGCGAGGCCGCCGGGGTCGGATAGTTGCGCCAGCGGTCCTCCACCTGCTTTTCGAAGGCGAGCGTGTTGTAGGCCAGCGCCAGCACCGGCGTGCAGGCTTCCAGCGCCTTGGCCAGGCCCTTGCCGGCCTTCTTGCGCCGGTGGCCGTCGGGATCGGACAGCCGGTTCAGCGTCTCGGGCAGGGTGAGGGTCTCGTCGCCGACCTTCACCGCCAGCCGCGCCAGGGTCTCGTCGAACAGCCGCACCCAGTTGGCCACCGCCGGCCCGCGGTCGATGACCATCTTCTCCAGCTCGGCCGACAGCTCGTGCGGCCGCGACAGCCGCACCCGCCGCAGCCAGGGCCGCCAGCGCGCGGCGGCGTGATGGGCGTCGAGCGCGGCCTCGATCTCGGCGTCCTCGAGTTCGTTCAGCTCCAGGGTGAAATAGAGGCTCTCGCCCGCCACGACGGCGGCGCGGGCCCGCAGGTCGGCCTCGAACTTGGCCCAGGCCGGATCGTCGCGCGCCGTCGAGGACGACAGCGAGGCGTATGCGCCCACGATCCAGAGGCCGTTGGTGGCCGCCTCATAGAGCGTGATCCCCTGGTCGATCAGCGCCCCCAGCGTGGCGGGCTCGGCGCGGGCGGCGACGAACCGGCCCTTCAGCGCGACCAGCTCGTCGTTGGCCGCCTTGGCCTGGGCGAGGTCTTCCTCGATGCGGGGATCGCCACGGCTGGAATAGAGGTCGTCGAGCCGCCATTGCGGCAGGGCGTCGGTCTTGAAGGGCGCGTTCATGGAGAAGGTTTTAGCGCCTTCGTCGGCCGCTTGGGAGAGGCCTTCGCACGCCGCCGGCGTTAACGCCTGACTCAGGTCTCCGAAACTCGGCCTTTACCCAGGACCTGTATCAATCCGCGACAGATGAAGCGCGCCCGACCGGAAACGGCGAGGCCGCGCCCCGGTGAAGGTGGGTGTTTTTCGATGACCAAAACGGTCCTGATTGTTGACGACGATCCGACGCAACGCCGGCTGATCCAGGCCGTGCTGGAGCGCGAAGGCCTGGCCGTCGCCCATGCCGAGAACGGCGACCAGGCGCTCAACCGCCTGACCAGCGGCGGGGCGGCCGATCTGATCCTGCTCGACCTCGTCATGCCCGGCATGAGCGGCCAGGACACGCTGAAGGAAATGCGCGCGCGCGGCTTCACCCAGCCCGTGATCGTGGTCACCGCCACCGGCGGCATCGACACCGTCGTCCAGGCCATGCAGGGCGGCGCCAACGACTTCTTCGTCAAGCCCGCCTCGCCCGAACGGATCATGGTCTCGATCCGCAACGCGCTCTCCATGGGCGCCCTGAAGGGCGAGGTCGACCGGCTGAAGAAGCACCAGTCGGGCCGCACCACGTTCGACGACCTGATCGGCGGCTCCGCGCCCATGCAGATGGTCAAGCGGATGGGCCAGCGGGCCGCCGGCTCCTCGATCCCCATCCTGATCACCGGCGAAAGCGGCGTCGGCAAGGAAGTCATCGCGCGCGCCGTCCATGGTTCGTCCGAACGCGCCGGCAAGGCCTTCGTCGCCGTCAACTGCGGCGCCATCCCCGAGAACCTCGTGGAGTCGATCCTGTTCGGCCACGAGAAGGGCAGCTTCACCGGCGCCAGCGACAAGCACCTGGGCAAGTTCCAGGAAGCCAACGGCGGCACCCTGTTCCTCGACGAGGTCGGCGAACTGCCCCTCGACATCCAGGTCAAGCTGCTGCGCGCCCTGCAGGAAAGCGAGATCGACCCCATCGGCGCCAAGCGTTCGGTGAAGGTCGACGTCCGCATCGTCTCGGCCACCAACCGCGACCTTTCCCAGGCGGTGAAGGAAGGCCGGTTCCGTGAGGACCTCTTCTATCGCCTCAACGTCTTCCCGATCGAGGCGCCGGCCCTGCGCGAGCGCCGCGAGGATATCCCGGCCCTTGTCGACGCCTTCGTGCGGCGCTTCAACGTCGAGGAGGGCAAGAGCGTCGTCGGCGCCTCGCCCGAGACCATGGCCTTCCTCAACGCCTTCGACTGGCCGGGCAATGTCCGCCAGCTGGAGAACGCCGTCTATCGCGCCATCGTGCTCGCCGACGCGCCCTATCTGCAGCCGCACGACTTCCCGGCCATCTCCGGCGTCGCCGCGCCGCCGCCGGAAGCGGTGGCCCAGACCACCGCCCGCACCCAGATCTCGCTGCCCAGCGCCGAACAGCTGATGGCCGAGATGCCGCAGGACGCGCCCGTCCGCATCCTCGACGCCCGCGGCCACCTGCGCACGCTCGAGGAGATCGAGCGCGACCTCATCCAGCTCGCCATCGAGATCTACGCCGGCCACATGAGCGAAGTCGCCCGCCGCCTGGGCATCGGCCGCTCGACCCTCTACCGCAAGGTCCGCGAACAGGGCCTGGAGGACGTGGTCAAGGGCGCCGGCGACGAGGGCGACAATTCGGAAGTGGCTGTAGCCTGAGCGACATCATGTCGTTCGGGCAACGCGTTCGAGAGGGTCGCTCAACCTCTCAACCCAAATGCGCCCGCGCCGTTTCCGACCCGATGAGACCGCGACGCGGAGGATATATGCTCGCGCTTGTCGCGGCAGGAGCCGTGTTCCTTCTCATGACTCTGCTGATGATCACTTGGGCCGTCGCGCGATCGGAGCAGGACACGTGGACGTCCGGCAAGCTCCTGGTCGTCGCACTGCAAGGCGCCGGGCCCGTGATCATGACGACCTTGGCGGTCTGTTACGGTTTCGCAGACCTCGTACTCCGAAAGTTGCGGTTAGGCGGCGTGCGAATTTATGGGCTGATCTGCACCGCGCTTCCTGCGCTTGTACTCCTCATTCCACTTGCGATAACGGCCCCGCACGGAATGGCGTATTATGTACTCTTCTTGGCGCCTGCCGCCGCCACAGGCGGCATAGTGCTAGGCGTATTTCGACCGACAAATACTAGATAAGCACCGACTGGATCCTCCGGAGCCGCTTTACACAGACTGGCTGCACAGCAGCCCTGCGTCGCATGGGTTCGCCTTAAGCTCAGGGAAAAGAGTTTCCATCCTTGGCGTAGAACAGCCGCTCCTGTTCATTGATTTTGGCCCATGCCGCCAAACCTGCGTCATGACCCTTGGCGCAGCCGGCTGACCTTATCGCCTCGGCGATTTCGTCCATGTAGGGCTGCGCCTGCTGCAGATGGCGGTTTTCCCGGACCCGCAATGCTTCAGCGTAGGCATTCCATCGCTCCTGCAAATCCATCGGTACAGGGCGGTCACGCGTCAGTTCCGGCAAGCTGGTGACCGCTGAATAAGTGACTTCCAGCTTCGAAAGATCACAGCCGCCATGATCGTCGGTCTCCGGCCAGCGCCACGTGAAATACCATTGGGTGAAGGCGTCATGGTGAGACCCGTTCACGAGCGGACTTTTGGCGTCCAATGACGCTCGTATCTCCTCGGTAGTGGCGCCGCTCACGGTGTAGCTGCGAAGAACCATGGAGGGGCTGTTCATGAGTTGGGTAAAGGAGCCATCGGCGTTCGGAAGCCAAACCTGCGCCTTCATTGGCGGCACATTTTCAATTTTCCAGAAGAAACCTGCCAGCATCAGCAGGCTGAGGCTAAGCGTCGCCACCAAAAGCTTGAAGGCCGGTCCATCTTGCTTACGCCGGCTGTGATGAATCCAGATCGCGCGCGCAACGAACGACGTCCAGAGAAGCCACCAAAGAACCAGCGCCAGGCGAGCGCCACCGTGCAGCAGTCCACCTTCGACGACCACGACGATATGCGTCGCTACGGCGAAAAGCAGCAGCCAGAAACGCGTGTCGCGATCTGGGCCGGGAAGAGCGGGGGACCATGGCCCTATCGGCCTCAAGCGGTGACGTACCTCCACCATCAGCGTCGTGACGAGAGTCAGGCACCAGGCAAAGACCGTGAAGGTCTGTGGCCAACCCGTGATGAAGGTGATCATCGTGCGCAAGGATTTATCTCCACGGGCAGAGCCCGCCGATACACCTTCAGGGTTGCACTTCCGCTAACGAAGGGCATGGTCAAGGGCGCCTGCGACGATAGCGAGAGCACTTGAGCTGCGGCGGCCTGAGGTCCATGAGCAGCGGCGGCCGCCGACCTTCAACCTGAAGCTTCACGTTGACTCATACGAGTCCTTAAGGACGCCGACCTTAGGTTGTCTCCGATCCTTGGAGGCGACCTGTTGAGACTCTTGAGTGCGGCCCTCGTCGCCGTGATGCATCTGTCGGCGACGAGCTGCTCGCAGGCCCAGAGCATGAAGATGCCCAATGCCGATTACCTCTCGCTCGCACAGTTCGAGACAGCGAAAGTTGCGTACGACGATCAGCGCTACGACAACGCCTATCTGATGCTCGTGGCCTTGATGGAGCCACGGATGTTCGACCAGTTCTCCACGCTCCGCAAATACGAGGTCGCCACCATGGCCGGCGTCGCGGCCTATAAAATGGGCGATCGGGCGCTGGCGCACAGAGCGGCGATCGAAGCCACGAAACTTGCGCTCGCGACCGACCGGGATTGGGGGTTCCGATTGCTTTCGGCCGTCCGGGCTAACGACGGCCCTGATGCGATGCTGGCTTTCCGCCAACTCGTGCAGCGCCAGCGTGGGAAACCGCGCCCCAACCCGTTCATGGCGACGTTCGCTGCCGCCAATATCGATGATTTCGATCATCTCGTGACCCAGTTGCCGGACGCGAATCGGGCGCGCCTGGAAGTCGGTCGCCAACTGGAGCTGGAGGATTGGCGCTCGGATTTCGCCTACGCTGATCCCGGCGCGGTCTGGCTGCACTATGCCCAGGCCCTGATCGCCGATGGCCAAATTTCGAAAGCCACGGAAGTCGTCGAAAGGATCACTGATCCGATGGTGATTTCCGCGATGCATGCCGACAAGCGTTTTGACCCCATCATCGCCGCCAATCCGCGCCTTCAGGATGTCGACCGCGCCGCGCAAGATTATCTCGTGCAGGCGCAATCGCTCGTGCGTGAAAATCCGCGATTCATCAGCGCGCGCCTGTTTGAAATCAGAGCCCTCGAAGTCCTTCAACGGTCCGCTGAAGCGCTCGCGGTCGTCGACGAAATCAAGGCGTCGATTGCGAAGGCGCCTACATACAAGCCCCCCTTCGACGACATGTATCTTGTGCCGCATCTGGCTGTTCAGCGCGGGGCGAGCCTTATGAGCCTGGGCCGTGTAGATGAAGCGATCGGCTCTCGGACTGCGGTGGCTGACCAAAACAATTATGCCGCGCTTGCTCTAGCGCGCTCGCTTGTCGACGTTGGCCGCGGCCCTGAAGCGCTTGAGTGGCTCTCGCGCGTTCGCGGCGAGGAATTGGGGCTGCAGGCGCAGATGGATCTCGCTAACTTGAGAGCCTGCGCGGCGACCCAGCAACGGGATTCTGAAGAAGTCGCGCGCCAGCTTGACTATCTCCGCGCTAACCGTCGCTGGAAGCCGGAGGCCGTTGTTCGCGCTCTTCTATGTTCCAACCAGTTGGATGCCGCTTCTACGGAATTTCTGTTGCAAATCAGGGACCCGGGAATGCGCCTGAGCGCGCTGAACGCGCTTCAGATCTATGCTGAAGATCTCCACCCGACCGCCCAAGAAAAGGCGATGGCCGAAGGGTGGGCCAGGCTTCGGGCGCGGCCGGAGGTGATGCGAGAGGTCGACGCGGTGGGACGCATCAATCGCTTCCATACGGAGGGCTGGCAATCGGTCTCGTAACCGGGATGCTTTACGGAGAGCGCGTAGCCCGAACAGCTGACGGCCGAGATGCCGCATGCCGCGCCCATCCGCATCCCCGACGCCCGCGGCCCACCTGCGCACGCTTGAAGAGATCGCGCCATCGGCGCGGCATGCTGATCGGCAGAGTCGCCACGCTTCATCGAGGCTCCCCTCACCTGACCTCTCCCCTCGGGGACGAGGGGAGAGGAAGGCCGTCTTCTACTCTTCCTTGTACCCCAGGGCCTGCTCGTTCCCTGTCGCGCCGTAGTAGCGATAAGGCAGGAACTTCCCCGACATGGTGATCTTCACCCGGTCGCCCTTCGGGTCGGGCAGGCGCTCCATCTCCATGTCGAAGTCGATGGCCGACATGATGCCGTCGCCGAACTCCTCCTCGATCAGGGCCTTCCATGCCGGGCCGTTGATCATCACCAGCTCGTAGAGGCGGTAGATCAGGGGATCGGTCGGCGGCATCGGCATGCCGCGCATCGGGATCTCGTTCAGCAGCCGCTCCTCGGACTGCGTCAGGCCAAAGAGCTCGGCGGCCCGCGCGCACTGCGGCCTGGTGAGCTTCATCTGGCCGAGCAGGGCGCCGACGACCAGGACCGGGGACATCCCGCCGATCGCCTCGACGATGTGCTTCCAGCTCCAGCCCTTGTCCCGTTTGATGTCCAGAATCTTCTCGGACAGTTGCGCGCGCGTCATGCCTTGCCTTTCATAGGTTACGCCAATGGGCGTCCTAGGATCGGGGCTCGCGGCGAGAGGCCATCGTGGTTTCGACGGAGCGGGCGCGGCGCACGAAAGTTGCGTTCAAAATAGGCGCCTAGTCGTCCTTCGGCTTGCGCTTGAACCCTTTGCGCACCGGGAACGGCTTCTTCTCGCCCTTGGCCTTGGAGACGATCTCCTTGAGCTTGACGTGCTGCATGACCGAAAGCGCCTCCCCCGCCCCGCCCTTTTCCGGGTCGCCGAAGGCGCGGCCATAGGTCTTCACGCGGTCCTCGACGCTGCCGAGGAACTCGCCTTCCCAATCCGAGAGCTTCACCCCGGCGCGGTCGGCATGGCGCCGGGCGCGTTTCAGGGCGTTCAGCGCGGCCCTCTTGGCCTGCGCCTTCCGGTCTGGCGGGGTCTGCCTCAAATCTCTCCGATGGCGGCCAGGTAGAGGTCGAGGATGGCCTCTTCCTCCTGGCGCTTGGCGCGGTCCTGCTTGCGCAGGCGCACCACCTTGCGGATGATCTTGACGTCGAAGCCGTTGCCCTTGGCCTCGGCGAAGACCTCCTTCACCTGTTCGGCGATCTCGGACTTCTCGAGCTCCAGGCGCTCGATGCGCTCGATGATGCTTTTCAGCTGGCCTTGGGCCGTGGCGTTGAGCACGTCGACGTGGGAGCTGTCGTCAGCCATGGGAGGAGCCTCTCGCGAGTCGGGGAAACAGGAAAGCGGCGGACCCTAGCGACGGCCCTCGCCGCTGTCATCTGCGCACTGAACCTTGACAAGGCCTCGGCCGTTGAGACGGTTCGAGACGGAGGAACCCCATGACCGACCCCGCCCGCAAGCGCCCGACCCAGGCCGACGCCGAGGCCGCCGTGCGCGTGCTGATCGAATGGGCGGGGGACGATCCCGACCGCGAGGGCCTGCGGGAGACCCCGGCCCGGGTGGCGCGCTCCTACAAGGAACTGTTCGCCGGTTACGAGACCGAGCCGCGGGCGTATCTGGAGCGCACCTTCAGTGAAGTCGGCGGCTATGACGAACTGGTGGTGCTGCGCGACATCCGGGTGGTGAGCTTCTGCGAGCACCACATGCTGCCGTTCCTGGGCAAGGCCCACGTCGGCTACCTGCCGTCGGACCGGGTGGTGGGCATCTCGAAGCTCGCCCGCGTGGTCCACGGCTTTTCGCGGCGCCTGCAGATCCAGGAGAAGCTGACCGCCGAGATCGCCGAGGCGATCCAGGACATCCTCAAGCCCAAGGGCGTCGGCGTGGTGATCGAGAGCGAGCACAGCTGCATGACCATGCGCGGCGTCAATACGCCGGGGTCAAGCCTGACCACGAGCAGGCTGCTGGGCGACGTGCGCGATGACCCGCGCACGCGACAGGAATTCCTGGAGTTCGTCAGAAATGGCGCGAGCTGAGCGCGCCGCCGCAGCTTAGCCCTGGCGGGCCTTGAAGCGCGGGTTGGTCTTGTTGATGACGTACATCCGGCCCTTGCGGCGCACGAGCTTGCAGTCGCGGTGGCGCGTCTTGAGCGTCTTGAGCGAGCTTCTGACCTTCATGACCGTATCTTCTAAGGGGCCGCGCGAACGCGATCCGGCTTCAACAAAGAGCGGGGGCATATACGGGCGGTAGCTGCGCAAGTCAACGGCGGCCTGCCTTCCCGGCCTTGTGATTGAGGCGGGTCGCGGCGCAGTCTAGATTCGCGAAGATGGATCGTCGCCTCTTCCTCGCCTTCTGCCTCGCCGGCTGCGCCAGCGCCCCTTCGGGACCCGCACCGGCCGCCGCGCCGCCGCCGTATGCCGGTGATCCGCCCTTCGACTCCTGGCTGGCGCAGTTCAGGGCTCGCGCCATCCAGGCGGGCCTGGCGCCCGACCTCATCGACCGCGAGATGGCCGGGCTGACGCCGGACGACCGGGTTTCGGCCCTGGATTCCCGCCAGCCGGAATTCTCCAAGCCGGTGGGCGACTACATCAAGGGCGTGGTGACCGAGGACCGGATCGCCATGGCGCGCCGCAAGCGCGTGGACCTGCCCTTCTGGCCGGCGCTGGAGCAGCGGTTCGGCGTGCCGCGCGACATCCTGATCGGCGTCTGGGCCATGGAGTCCGGGTTCGGCGCGATCCAGGGCGACTATGACGTCGTCCGTTCCATGGCGACCCTGGCGGCCGACGGGCGGCGCCGCGACTTCGCCGAGGACCAGCTGATCTCGGCGCTGAAGATCATCGGCTCGGGCGAGTTTCCGCGGTCGCGGCTGCGGGGCTCGTGGGCCGGCGCCATGGGCCAGACCCAGTTCATCCCGTCGAGCTTCCTCAACAACGCCGTGGACGGCGATGGCGACGGCCGGCGCGACATCTGGACCTCCAGCGCCGACGCGCTCGCCTCGGCCGCCAACCTGCTGGTGCGCGGCGGCTGGCGGCGCGGCGAGGGCTGGGCCCGCGAGGTGATCGCCACCGACCGCTTCGACTATAGCCTCACCGAAGGCCCCAAGCAGACGCCGGCGGCCTGGGCGGCGCTGGGCGTGCGCCGCGCCGACGGCCTGGCCTGGTCGACCGCCGACCAGGCGGCGAGCGCTGTCCTGATCGCGCCCTCGGGGGCGGCGGGGCCGCTGTTCCTGCTGTTCCCCAACCACTTCGCCATCCGCACCTACAACAACTCCACGGCCTATGCGCTGGGCGTCGGTCTGCTGGCCGACCGCTTCGCCGGCGGCGGGCCGCTGGTGCGGGCCTGGCCGCCTGAGATCGGCCTGGGCGTCGCCGACCGGATGGCCGCCCAGCAGGCGCTCAACGCGCTCGGCTTCGACACCGGAACGCCGGACGGGGTGGTGGGGATCAACACCCGCGCGGCGGTGCGGGCCTGGCAGAAGTCCCGCGGACTGACGGCCGACGGCTATCTTTCGGTGGACATGGTCCGGCGGCTGAAGGCAGAAGCCGGCACCTAGCTGCGGCGTTAATTCGCAGCCGCCGCCCGGCCCGCGTCCACCGGCTATTAAGCATTAACCTTGATGCTGTCCGCACGCGCCTCCGGGAATCCGTCTCCATGTTTCAGATCATCGGCCTTGTCCTGCTGTTCGGACTGGTGTTCGGCAGCTACCTGATGTCGGGCGGGAACCTGGGCGTGATCCTGCACGCGGCGCCCCACGAAATGATGGCCATCGGCGGCGCCGGGATCGCGGCGTTCCTGATTTCCAATTCCGTCCAGGTCATCAAGGCCACGGGCGGCGGCTTCGCCAAGGCCTTCGCCGGCCCGAAGTGGAAGGCGGCCGACTATCGCGACCTGCTGTCGCTGCTGTTCCTGCTCACCAAGACCATGAAGTCGAAGGGCGTGATCGCCCTGGAGAGCCACATCGAAAATCCCAAGGAAAGCTCGATCTTCTCGCGCTTCCCCAAGATCATGAAGGACCATTTCGCCGTGGACTTCATCTGCGACACGCTACGGATGATGACCATGAACCTGGAAGATCCCCACCAGGTGGAAGACGCGATGGAGAAGCAGCTCGAGAAGCACCACCACGAGTCGCTCGGCCCGGCCGGCGCCTTGCAGAACCTGGCCGACGCCCTGCCCGCGCTCGGCATCGTCGCCGCCGTGCTGGGCGTCATCAAGACCATGGGCGCGATCACCGAACCGCCGGAAGTGCTGGGCGAGATGATCGGCGGCGCCCTGGTCGGCACCTTCCTCGGGGTGTTCCTGGCCTATGGCATCGTCGGCCCGCTGGCCACGCGGCTGCTCAACGTGGTCGAGGAGGAAGGCGCCTTCTACAAGATCATCCAGTCGGTGCTGGTGGCCCACCTGCACGGCAACGCCGCCCAGATCTCCGTCGAGATCGGCCGCGGCAGCGTCCCCTCCTCCGCCCAGCCGAGCTTCCTGGAACTGGAAGAAGCGCTCTCGGCGATCCCGAACGAGGCTTAGGCGCGGCGAAGTCCTTCTCCCACAAGGGAGGAGGACCGCAAGCAACGCCGTCTGACGCGCCCTTTCCAGCTTCAAGGGAAAGGAAGTGCAATGAAATCTGCTGACTAGGTCACCCCTCCGCCTTCCGCCGACCCACGTGGATAGCGAGTGGTGAACAAAGTGATCACGAGCGCGTGAATTAAAGCCTTGCCCTTCCCGCGAAGCGCGGCATATTCCTGACTCGCGCTTGCGGTGTTCCCTTGCCAATTCGGCGATGGAGGCCAAAAGGCGACGTCTTTTGACGTTCAAACCTCCGTCTTAGGGGACCAGGGACATGACCTCCGAAACTCTTCGCAAGCTGCTCGTCGCCGGCGCCGCCGTCGCCGCGCTTTCCGTCGCCGCCTGCCAACCCAAGCCCGCTGAAGAAAAGGCCGCCGACGCCGCCAGCACTGAAGCCAGCACGGCCGCCACCGCAGCCGACACCGCGACCGACGCCGCCGCCACCGCGACCGACGCCGCCGCTGACGCCTCCAAGGCCGCGACCGACGCCACGGCCGCCGCAGCTGCTCCGGCCGCTGAAGCCCCCAAGACCGACGCCATGGCGCCTGCCGCCCCGGCTGCTCCGGCCGCGAAGTAAGACCGAACTTCTCCAACGGGCCGGCTTCTCGGTCGGCCTCACCTAACCTTCAAAAGGATATCCCTATGACCACCGAACTGTTCCGCAAGCTGCTCGTCGCCACCGCCGCCGTCGCCGCCCTGTCGGTCGCCGCCTGCTCGAAGCCCGCCGAAAAGGCCGCTGACGCCGCCACGGACGCCACCGCCGAAGCTTCGACGGCCGCCACCGCCGCCGACACCGCGACCGACGCCGCCGCCACGGCCGCTGACGCCGCCACGGACGCTTCGAAGGCCGCCGACGCCGCCGCTGCTCCGGCCGCCGCCGACGCGACCGCCGCCGCCGAAGCCCCCAAGGCCGACGCCGCCGCCCCGGCCCCGCACTAAGCTTCAACGCTTTAGCGTTGTTGGAAGGGCCGCCCTCACGGGCGGCCCTTCTTCTTTTCCAGGTCCTTCTGTCCCGTGAGCCCCAGCAGCGATCCGCCCGAAGGCGTCCTGACCTGGTCGCAAGATGGCCAGCCCCGATCACGGCTCTACGGCGACGTCTATTTCTCCACTGAAGACGGACTGGCCGAGGCCCGCGCGGTCTTCCTGGACGGCTGCGGCCTGCCTCAGGCCTGGGCCGGGCGCGACCGGTTCGTGGTCGGCGAACTCGGCTTCGGTTCCGGCCTCAATATCCTGGCCCTGCTGGACCTGTGGCGCACGCACCGGCCGCCCGGCGCGACCTTGCACGTCTTCTCCATAGAGGCCCACCCGCTGAGCGCGCCGGAGGCCGCCCGCGCTCTGGAGGCGTGGCCGCAGATCGCCGACCTGGCCGCCCTGCTGACGTCTCGTTGGCCGGGCCGCGCCCGCGGCTTCCACAGGGTCGACCTGCCGGAGCTCGGCGCCGTCCTCGACGTGGCGATCATGGAGGTGGGCGAGGCGCTCAGGGAATGGTCCGGCGCGGCCGACGCCTGGTTTCTGGACGGGTTTTCCCCCGCGCTGAACCCGGCCATGTGGCGCCCCGAGATCCTGAACGACGTCGCCGCGCGCTCGGCGCCCGGGGCGCGGGCGGCGACCTTCACCGTGGCCGGACAGGTCCGGCGCGACCTCGCCGCCGCCGGTTTCGCCGTCGCCAAGCAGCCGGGCTTCGGTCGGAAACGAGAACGCCTGGAAGCGGTTCTCGGCGAGGCCGCCCCCCGACCGACGTCGCCGCCGCGCGTGGCGATCATCGGCGCGGGCATCGCCGGCGCGGCCCTGGCGCGTGCATTGCGCGCCCTGGGCGCCGCGCCGTTGCTGATCGAGGCGGAAGCGGCCGGGGCCGGGGCGTCGGGCAATCCGGCGGCGGTGGCCACCCCCAGGCTGGACGCCGGGCTGGAGGCGCCGGCCAGGCTGTTCGCCCAGGCCTTCGCCCGGGCGGTGCGACTGTTCGAGGATGTACCGGAGGCGGTCATTTCGCGCGGCGCGATGCAGTTGGCCAAGGACGCCCGCGACGTCGAGCGCTTCGGCAAGATCGTCGACGCCGACATCTTCGAACCTGGCGAGCTTCGCCTGCTGCAGCCGGCCGACGTCGAGGCCCGGCTGGGGCGAGGCGGGGTCGCCATAGCGTTCGACCGCGGGCTGGTGCTTTCGCCCGCGCCGGTGCTGGCGGCCTGGGGCGGAGAGATCACCCGCGCGCGAGCCACGGCGCTCAGTCACGACGCCCAGGGATGGCGGATCCTCGACGCCGGCGGCGGGCTGGTCGCCGCCGCAGACGTTGTGATCCTGGCCGCCGGCGCCGACTGCGGCGAGCTTTGGGACGCCCTGCCGCTTAGCCCCGTGCGCGGCCAGGCGAGTTGGGCGATGCTGGGCGACCTCGACATCCCGGCGATGGCCTGGGGCGGCTATGCCGCGCCGCTGCCGGGCGGGGTGCTGTTCGGGGCGACCCAGGATCGCGACGACGCCGGCAGCGACCTGCGCGCCCACGACCACCTCCGCAACCTGGAGACCCTGGCCCAGGCCCTGCCGGACCTGGCGGCGCGCCTGGCCGACACGAAGCTGGAGGGCCGGGCGTCGGTGCGCGCCGTGACGCCCGACCGGCTGCCGCTGGCCGGGCCGGTCCCCGATGCGCCGCAAGGCCTCTTCGTGCTGGCCGGGCTGGGATCGCGGGGGTTCACCCTGGCGCCGCTGCTGGCCGAGCATGTGGCGGCGCTTGCCCTGGGCGCGCCCTCGCCGCTGCCGGCGACGCTGGCGGCGACGACTGCGCCCGACCGGTTCGCCCGGCGCGCGGCGCGCAAGGGCCGGCCGCGCAAGGGGCGGATCGACCCCGTGCAACGCGAAGATTGAGCCCCGGCAAGGCCCTCGCCTGCTTGCTGGAGAGGAAAAGGGCGCGCGATCACGCTATATTGGGGGCGAGGGACGTTTAGGGAATGAAGACGATGAACGCGATGATCGCGCGGGCGGCGCCCTTGGCCGCCGTGTTGGCCCTGGCGGCCTCGGCCGCGCATGCCGCCGAGGCGGGCAAGTCCCCAAGCCAATGTTTCTGGACGCGGGACGTGAACGGCTTCAACGCCGTCGACGACAAGACCGTGATGGTCCGGGTCGGCGTCAGGGACGTCTATCAGTTCGACATGCTGGGACCGTGTTCGGATATCAACTGGTCCGAGCAGATCGCCATCATTTCGCGCGGCGGCTCGAGGATATGTTCGAGCCTGGACGCCGAGATCGTCACGCCGAGCACCATCGGCCCGCACCGTTGCGCGGTGAAGATGGTGCGCAAGCTGACTCCGGCCGAGGTCGCGGCCCTGCCGGCCAAGCACAAGCCCTGATCGTCAGGCGTCGGTCGGATCCGGATCGGAGGCGCCTCACGCCGGTTAGCGGCGGAGAGAATGGTGGCGTGGGCAGTCTTGCCGTCACCTCCCTCCCAATAGCATTCAATGTTCATGATTTGTTCTTGACTGTCCGAAGCGATCATGGCATGGTTTGATCTCGCGCCGCCCGCGGCTTGGCGGGGTCCAGGGCGCTGTAATCACAACATGGAGAGGGATGCCCGATGGCGCAGATGCCGAAAGGAGGGCCGCGTTCCGTTCCGGACCCGGCGGGTGAACGCTATGATGAGATGATCAGGCAAGAACGGTTGAAGCGAGAGCGCGCTGAAGCCGCCGTCGCTCGACCATCCGTGAACTCGGTCGGCCATCCTGGGTTCGCAGAGTCTTTGATTCCCGTTTGGGGGTCAGGCCGCGAAGCTGTGGCCGATTTTCAGGAAGGCGATTACGCGGGCGCGGCCCTGAACGGAGCTCTCGCCGCCTCTGATCTGTTTCTAGCTGGCTCGATCGCAAAGGGGATTGCGAAAGGCGGTGTCTACGTGGCTCGGGGCGCCGCCAAGAAGGCGCCGTATGGTTGGAAGAGGGAGGTCCGACCCTGGATGGGCAAGCAGGGTTATCTGGAGAAGGGCCAGCACGGACACCATTGGGCCATTCCGCAAAACGGTTGGGGGAAGAGCGTGCCCGATTGGGTCAAGAACCAGCCGTGGAACATCAAGGCCATGCCGGAGGGGCCAGTGGGCGCTGAGATGCATGGGCGACTGACGGGTTCCTACAAGGGGAAGCCACAGTTCAATGCGGTCGAGCGGTACGTTCACGGCACACCGACCTGGTCCAAGGTGGGGACTGGGGCCGCTGTCGGTCATCCGGCCGGAGCGGCCAAGGCTCAGTCGGAAAAGCGCCGGTGAGCCTGACCTTTCCGGCCCTGGCTTTCTGCCGCGACGTCGGTCCCCATTCCGAGGCGGGACGTGAGAAGGTGGACTATTTTCTCGGCCCTGAGGATTTTTCGACCTGCACGTCATGGGACCTGCAGCATGGATCGCGGGTCGGCATGGTGTTGGTCGGGCCCGACCTAAAGTGCTGGAAGGTCGTCAGTGTCATTGATCATGGCGTTGTCGGACCATTCTGGGGCCGACTGCTCCGCTTCCTCGTGCAGCAAAGCGTTCATCGGATCGACCAGCAGGTTGAGGCGATCGAACCGATGACGTTGGAACAGGTGAAAGACCGCGTGGCCGCGTCGATTCAGGCCAATCCTGACGACTGGCGCGATGACGAGGCGATCGCCGGCGAAGCCGGTCCGCCCCGGGAGGAACAGGAACTTCTGGATGAACTGGAGGCTTCGGTCCGCTCCGCCGAGTCGTTGCCTCAGATCATTAATGTGCTTTCTTCGGAACAACTGGAGGGTTGAAATGGCTGCGGCGCTTCCAACCCGGAGTGCGCGCCTACTTCGGGAGCCCTAAAGGCACCCGCCAAGCGGGCCGCGCGACTTCTAAGTCGTGGCGGCTCGCGCACCGAGCCAGCCTGGCGCGACGCTACGGTTCAACCTGTGGCGCAGCCGCGCGGCTCGATAAGGCGGCGGAGATTTTTCACCAGCGCCTGACGAGACCATTCGGCTCGAACTGCGGCTTTCGGAGAGCCGGGCGCATGGCGGCGGCGGCGTGTAACCTGCAGACTTCCCGGACCTATTCACAAGGAAGCGTTCACGCCGGTTTACCGGCGGAAGGAATGGTGGCGTGGGCAGTGCGCGGGTGACTGGTCTCCGCTTCACTGATGGATATGTTCTTATTTTGTTCTTACCATTGGGTGGCGATTATATACTTTGCAAACAGCCTAGCCCGATGAGGGCGGGCGGTGGTATGACCCTTGCTCAAGAGTCCAAGAACCGGGCGAGGGAAGCATGGACAATGCGGGACAGTGACGTTCGAACCGCGCTTCGGCGGCGGCTAGAGGCGGAACACGTAGGGGACCCGAACACGCTTATCGTTGACGAGATGGGCGTCTGGTCGGGCACGGTCAGAATCGATATGGCCGTTATCAATGGCGAAATCTGCGGCTACGAACTGAAGAGCGACCGCGACACGCTTACTCGCCTTCCTATGCAAGCGGAAGTTTACAGCCGAGTGTTTGATAAGGTGATTTTGGTCGTCGGAGATAAGCACGCCAGAAAGGCGAGAGGACTAATACCGAAATGGTGGGGCGTAACTCTCGCACGGTTCCGTGCTGGTGAGCTTAAACTCATTGATGATCGTGCGCCAAAGCAAAACCCTGCCAGAGACCCTTACCTCGTCGCGGAATTGCTATCGAAGGACGAGGCCATAGCCGCGCTCGATCAGCATGGACTTGCTGACGGATGGCGGAGCAAGCGCGTCCGTGAAATCCACGAACGGCTTGCCGCCGAACTACCGCTCGATGTCCTTTCCGAGCGGGTTCGTATTGCCCTGAGAGCCCGGCAAGGATGGCTAGGGAATAACTGCCCGGGTGTTCTCAATGTGCCGGTTGACGCTGTAGCCGACCCACTGGGGTAGTCCTCCTGGCGTCGTGGCGGTGGCCGCTATGGCGTCGATGACTCCATCGGCCCAGCAATGCCCGAGGGCTCCGCGTCCAGTCCAGCCCGTGATGCCTTGCGCATGGCCCAACAACTGAACGTGCATATCGACACCGCCCGCGCCGGTCGTGCGGACGCCCCGGCAGATCAAATACGACGCTCCAAGCGTGTATTTGACGGTGATGGGGAAGCCCCATGCGATACCCGACGGCGCGGGAGCGAGAGACACCGTTCCGTAGTCCCCGAAATCCAGTCGATACGGCAGCGAGATCGTCGTCAGCCGCTGCCAGAGCGCAAGCTCTGCGCGTGGGAGGGGAAACAGCCCCGCCGCAACACCCTGGAAGTTGGCGGGCATATTGGACCCGGCCATGGTCACGGAACGCCAATTCCCGGCGCCAGCCAGCCCGAGGAAACTGGGATCAAGAGCGGGACCCAGCGCGACCACAGCGCTGACCTCACCGAGGTCGACAATCAGGTCTGTCTGGTTCAGCGGAAAACCCCAGCCGGAAACCCACGTCGCAGATTGAGCTAACTCAGACAGGTCGATCCGTAGGGCCACGCCCCGGCCATCGGTCGCGGCCGCATTCGCCACCGCCGCCTGATATGGAGCCGAAGCGCCAAGGGTGGTTGCCGGGATCATTGCCTGATTGGCGGCCCGAGCATGGGCAGCGATTACCGCCAACGGATGCCCAGTTGGCGTGACGGGGAGCGCGGCTGCGTCCAAATAGTACGGTAGCCCGCCCCAGGCATAAGACATTTGTTGGGTGAAAAAGGCCGGGCTCGGGATCGCGGGAGCGGCCTTGGTGGCCTTCTTGCCGACGAACTGGTCGGGAGCCAGCAGCATTAGCGGAACTACATCGACCCGACCCGCTGGACTTAGCTTTTCAAGAGCCGCGCGTTCACCAGCTTTGAATCGCAAAATCGGCACATACCGATAGACCATCTTTGCCCTCCCCAGGGTAACAACTAGGAAGAGTGTGACGGCATATTACTCGTCTGTCGAATCTGTCCTCGGCGGCTTCTGCGCCAGCTTTTTCAACCGCTCGTCAAACGCGTCTTCGTCCTCGTCGCACTCCAGCTCGCGAGCTAGGTCGGCGAACTTGTCGGCCTGGGGCCTGGGGTCCTTAGGGTCGGCCACGGATTCCCCTCCTGAGAACAGTATGATAGATACGCGTACGCCCGACTCCGCAAGGAGCCGGGCGCAGAGGCTGTTGAGATGGGGATCTACCTCCTCATGTACCACCTGCCTCCGGCGCCGCGTCAACGGAGCCGCCCGAAGGGGTGATCCCCTGGAGGGGACTTGCAGAAATCAGGGACCGGGGCCGTGAGGCCCCGGTTTCCGTTTGCACGGAACCTCTAGGCGTCGGGCTCATCGTCGCCCTCCACCGTGACTTGCGGCGCCGTCACGACGCCGGGCGGAAAACAGAAGTCCAGCACGACCCCGAACGTGGTCATGAAGGCCTCGCGCTCAGCCTTGGTCCACCCCTGCCCGTGCGTGGGCAGGCTGGCCAAGAGCCCGGAAAGGGCTGGCGGCAGTGAACCGTCGAAGCTGACAGCGCCGTTCGTTTTGGGCGGCGGCGGCTGAACGCTTGATTTGTTGATGGGGCGCGTGCGCGTCCGGACGGGCGCGAGCTTCGGTCGGGTCGAGCCCACCGCCGCCTTGATGGGCGTAATACCCGCCGCCTTGAACAGGCCTATGAACAGCGTGACCATGCGCGACTGCTGACCAACCGGCTTGTAGTTGCGGAAGGCATCTCTGATACGAGTTTCATCGTCCGTGGCCGGATCGACGAATTGCAAGGCGTCGCCATAGGCCCCGGCAAGCCACTCGCCAAGGCGGGGCAAGTACTCCGCCTCGGGCGCCAGCCGGATGCCCTCCAAGACTTGGCTGGGCTTGCCGTCAGCGTCGATCAAGTCGAGCGTCTGCATGGCCTGGAGCGTGCGGGGAATGAGGCTTCCAGAGATTCCCGCGCGCGCCAGTACGTCGGCGTCTACCGGCGTCGGCAGGCCCTTGTTGCGATGCCGCTCCACCAATTCGATTATGGCCGAGCTGGGGGCGTAGGGCGCGGGTTGATCCGGCGTAACCGGCATGGTGTGTGGTTCTTTCGGTTCTGAACGCCATGACTTTGTTACACGGACCATCAGAACAGTCAAATGACGTGGTTTTGAGTGCGGGTTACGTCCAGCGGCCATCGCATAAATATTGCATCAACTTGATTATACAGGTGTTTTTCTGCATCCTCGTGACAGCGTGAACACGAGCCACGGAACCGCACATGCACAACGAAGATGAGCCCCCCCGAATCGTCCACAGGAAATGCGGGGGCTGGCTCGCCCTCTCGGCAAAAGGCGACCCCTTAAAAATCGGCGTCCTGGCCGCGACACATGAGGAGGCCGGATCACGGTTTCGGATCGTGCGAGAGGAGTGGCGGGCGCTGCTAGCCTCTCCCGCTTCCGGCGTGACTTCGTCCGCCACCGGCTCCGAATACGCTTCTTCGGTTTAGGCGGAGGCGGTGAGCCCGCCGTCAGGCCTGCGGTACGTGAGACGCTTGCCGACGACGCCTTGCAGGGCGCGCGTGGCCCGGTCGGTGTCATCGATCCCAAGGGCGACGCGGTTCGAATAGCGGAAGTCGAACTCCGCCAGATAGCGGTGAAGGTGCTTCTTGCTGGCGTGCTGGTACACGCCGCGCATGCCGCGCTTGAAGATGCTGAAGAAGCCTTCGACCGTGTTCGTGTGGACCTGCGGATTGAAGCGGCTGACGTACTCACCGGCGCCATGGTTGGTGTGGCCGTGGCCAGCGAACTGCTGGCCGAGCTTGCTGTAGTGGCGGGCTTCGTCCGTCATGAGGATCGCTTCGTGGGAGAGGTTGGCGACGACGATTTCGCCGATAGCCTTGGCGCTGATGAAGTCCAGCACGGTGGACTTGGCGCGGCCCGTCGTGCGGTCAACGAGGCTCAGGACCTTCATCTTGTGGTTGCCGCCGGCCTTGGCCTTGGGCTCGCCGGGCTCGACGCCGATGAAGGTTTCGTCGCTCTCGACAAAGCCGCCGCCCGTACCGAAGGGCGCCAGCTCGTCGCAGCGCATGGCTTCACGGATGCGGTGCGCCAGGAACCAGGCGCTCTTGTAGGTGATCTCTAGGGTCCGGTGCAGTTGGTGGGCGGAGACGCCCTTCTTGCTGCTGCACATCAGGTGCATAGCCTGGAGCCAGATATGCAGGGGCAGCTTCGACTCTTCGAAGATCGTCCCCATGCGGACGGTGAACTGCTTCTTGCAGTCGCCGCAGCGCTTCAGACCGAAGCGAACGCGCTTCTCAGGGTTGGGCGCAATGGCGCTGATGCGGCCCATGCAACCGCAGTGAGGGCAGACCGGACCTTGCGGCCAGATGACCTTTTCCACCCGCGCAAAGGCGGCGGCTTCGTCGTGGAAGTGAGGGGCGGAAAGGATCGACATTTAGCAGGCCTCGGTTGACCTGCTTGTTATAGCTCAGCTTATCGTGTTTGCAAAGTATATAATCGCCCATTGGGTCGAGATTGTGCGACCGTTTGATGGTTGGGGACGCCGTGGCCAGCCGTCCACAAGCCCGAAATCAGAACAGTACAAGGGATGTTCAATGGCGCAGATGCCAAGAGGAGAGCCGCGTTCTGTTCCGGACCCGGCGGGCGACCAGTATGACGAGATGATCCGGCAGGAGCGGTTGAAGAGGCAACGCGCCGAGGCTGCCGCGACTAAGCCGCCAGTTCGCTCAATAGGTCATCCAGGATTTGCCGAGTCCCTGATACCGGTCTGGGGCTTTGGTCGCGAGGCGGTCGCGGACTTCCAGGAGGGCGACTATGCCGGTGCGGCGCTCAATGGCGCTCTCGCCGCCTCCGACCTGTTCCTGGCAGGATCGATCGCGAAGGGGGTGGGTAAGGGAGCCTTCTACGTCGCAAAGAATGCGGCGAAGAATCCGTACGATTGGGACCGGTACGTGAGGCCGTGGTTGGGCAAGGAAAGGGGCATGCTTGCGCCAAAACAGCATGGCCATCACTGGGCCATTCCACAGAATGGCTGGGGCAAGAACGTGCCGGACTGGATCAAGAACCAGCCGTGGAACATCAAGCCCATGCCCAGCGCCGAGGTTCACGGGCGCCTGACCAACTCCTACAAAGGCAAGCCGCAGTTCAATGCGGTGGAGAGATACGTGTACGGGACGCCCACTTGGTCGAAAGTCGGAACGGGCGCGACGGTCGGCCATCCTGCAGCGGCTGGAAAAGCCCAGGTGGACAAGCGCCGTTGACCCTGGACGCTCCCTCGTTTCCCGCCCTGGCGTTTCGTCGCGATGTCGGGCATTACGCGGTTCCGGGGCGGGAGCGCTTGACCTGGTTTCTCGACTCCGAGGACTTCTCGACTTGCACCTCCTGGGAGCTCAAGCATGGCGAGCGGCTCGGGATGGTGCTGGCCGACAGCGGTGGTCGGTGCTGGAAGGTGCTGGCCGTCGTTGACCTCGGCGTCGTGAGGCCCTTCTGGGAGCGGGCGTTCCGCTTCTTGATGCGGCAGAGCGTGCACCGGATCGACCAGCGGCTTGTCGAGATCGATCCCCTCGCCCTGGACCAGGTGAAAGAGCGGGCATGCGCCTCGATCGAGGCCAATCCGGACGACTGGCGGGACGACGAAGCGATCGCCGGCGAGGATGGGCCGCCGCGGGAGGAACGGGAAATGCTGGATGAGTTGCAGGAGGCGGTCCGAACCGCGCGGACGCTGCCGCAGTTGATCAACGCCTTGTACCGTGAAGAGCTGCCCGGCTGACGACCAGCGATCGAAACCTACACTTCCGGAATGGCCCTGGAGAAAACCGGAGAATTGGGGGCGTCGGCGCCGGTTTGCGGCGCTCGGAGAGCCGGGCGCAAGGATGCATAGCCGCCTAACCGGCGGACTTCTCGAAGGTATTGGCGGGAAGGGAATTCACGCCGGGTTAGCGGCGGAAGGAATGGTGGACGCGACAGGGATTGAACCTGTGACCCCCTCGATGTCAACGAGGTGCTCTCCCGCTGAGCTACGCGTCCGAACCAGAACTCCCGGTCGGGAGCGGGAAGGCGCGGGTATACCTATCGGCCTGGATCGGCGCAAGCGTGAGCATGCACAGACACGCCGCCGCTAGGCCGCCATCATCCGTTCGACCTCGGTGACGATCTCGCGCAGGTGGATGGGCTTGGAGAGCACCTTGGCGCCGGCGGGCGCCGCGTCGCCGGCGGCGAGCGCCACGGCGGCGAAGCCGGTGATGAACATGATGCGCAGGCCGGGCTGGCGGGCGGCGGCCTGGCGAGCCACCTCGATGCCGTCCATGCCGGGCATGACGATGTCGGTGAGCAGCAGGTCCCAATCCTGGTCCAGGTTCGCCGCAGCCTCGTCGCCGTCGGCGCAGGCGGTGACGTCATAGCCCGCGCGTTCGAGGGCGCGGGCCAGGAAGCCGCGCAGGGAGTCGTCGTCTTCGGCGAGGAGGATGCGGGGCATTGGGCTGTGGCGCTCGCGGTGGTGGACGGGACGAACGGCCAGGATAGCGGGCAGACGTAAATCCGTAATGAACTGAGGCGCGATCATGGCGACGAACCCTTTGACCCGTTCGTCGGCGCAGCGTTCTATGGGGGCGATGAACGCCTGGGAGCCTCTGGCCGCAAACGAGACCGCCGCTGGGGCGTCGTTCGACGTGCGCCGGGCCGTGGCCGAGGACGCCGCGCCGCCGACCCCGCTGGTCTACGCCTCGCCCCACTCGGGCCGCCGATATCCCGACGACATGATGGCCGCCGCGGCCCTGGACGCCATGGCGATCCGGCGGTCGGAAGACGCCTATGTGGACGAACTGATCGAGGCCGCGCCCGGTCAGGGGGTGGCGGTGCTGAGCGCGCGGCTGGCGCGGGCCTATATCGACGTCAACCGCGAGCCGTTCGAGCTGGACGCCAGCATGTTCGCCGACGAGTTGCCGGCGTTCGCCCGCGCGCGCACCGCCCGCGTGGCGGCCGGCCTGGGCGCCATCGCCCGCGTGGTGTCCGAGGGCCAGGAGATCTACACGCGCAAACTGACCTTCGCCGAGGCCACGGCCAGGATCGAGGGCGCGCACCGCCCCTATCACGGCGCCCTGCAACGCCTGCTGGGGGAAGCCCACGCCGCCCACGGGTTCGCCATCCTGATCGACTGGCATTCGATGCCGGCCGCAGCCGCGCGGGCCGGCGGCCGCGACCAGCCGTGCGACATGGTGCTGGGCGACCGGTTCGGCGCGGCCTGCAGCGACCTGCTGCCGACCAGGGTCGAACGCGAACTGGAGGGGCTGGGGTATAGAGTGTCGCGCAATACCCCCTATGCCGGCGGCTACACCACCGAACACTATGGGCGGCCGACGCGGCGGACGCACGCCCTGCAGATCGAGATCAACCGCAGTCTCTACCTGGATGAGGCGAGGCTGACCCCCACCGAGGGGTACCGGCAACTCCAGGCCCATATCGGCCAGGTGACGCAGGCCCTGGCAGGCGCCGACTGGAGCAGCCTGAAAGGTTGACGCCAGGGAAATCTTGCCGCGGCGACAGGCAAGGCGGGGCGACAACGGCCCTCTTTTGCCTGTGCGATAGACAAGGATGGGGCGCCGCCCTCGCTCCGCGCCAATTTTCTTCAGCGCGCCCAGGCGACAGCCCAAAAAAAAGCCGCGCCCAAAGGCGCGGCAGTTCATTAGGGAGGAAACGCCCAGGAAGGGCAGAAGCGTCAGGGACGCTTCACATCCATACGTATAAGGTGCGGCGCACAATGCGACAAGCAAAAAATGTGCGTGGGGGTGCCGTTTTTACGCATTTTATTGATTTTATTATAGTTTCCACCCCCATTTTGGCACGTTGAACGCCCTGCGACTTTGCTGCATCGCACAAGAGGGCTGCTTTTGCGCGTCCGTTGATGTATGCAGCCGGCGCGGCGGGGCATGGGGTCTTGTCCGCCCATGGCCAAGAGTTGCTGGCGGCGGGGGCTCTCCTCGCGTAGAAGCGCGCCTTCGCCGCACCCTGAGAACCATGTCGCTCCGCAACATCGCCATCATCGCCCACGTCGACCACGGCAAGACCACCCTGGTCGACCAGCTTCTCGCCCAGTCGGGCATGTTCCGCGCCAATGAGGCGACAGTGGAACGCGCCATGGACTCCAACGACCAGGAGCGCGAGCGCGGGATCACCATCCTGGCCAAGTGCACCAGCGTGCTCTGGCATGGTGAGGCCGGCGAAACCCGGATCAACATCATCGACACCCCTGGCCACGCCGACTTCGGCGGCGAGGTGGAGCGCATCCTCGGCATGGTGGACGGCTGCGTCCTGCTGGTGGACGCCGAAGAAGGCGTGATGCCGCAGACCAAGTTCGTCCTGGGCAAGGCGCTGAAGATGGGCCTGCGCCCGATCCTGTGCCTCAACAAGGTCGACCGGCCCCACGCCGATCCCGACCGGGTGCTGAACGACGCCTTCGACCTGTTCGCGGCCATGGGCGCGACGGACGAGCAACTGGACTTCCCGCACATCTATGCGTCGGGCAAGAACGGCTGGGCGACGCTGGACCTGGCCAAGCCCAACGACACGCTCGCGCCGCTGTTCGATCTGGTGGTCAAGCATGTGCCGGAACCCAAGGCCGTGGCGCGCGCCAACGAACCCTTCCAGATCCTCTCGGTGCTGATCGAGAACGACCCGTTCCTGGGCCGCCTGCTGACCGGCCGGATCGAATCCGGCAAGGCCACGCCCGGCCTGGCGATCAAGGCGCTGTCCTATGACGGCAAGGAGATCGAGCGCGGCCGCATCACCAAGGTCCTGGCCTTCCGCGGCCTGAAGCGCCAGCCGATCGAAGACGCCGAGGCCGGCGACATCGTCGCCATCGCAGGCCTGTCGAAGGCGACCGTGGCCGACACCCTGTGCGCCATGGAGGTCACCGAGGCCCTGCCCGCCCAGCCGATCGACCCGCCGACCATCTCCATGACCGTGTCGGTGAACAACAGCCCGCTGGCCGGCCGCGAAGGCGACAAGGTGCAGAGCCGCGTAATCCGCGACCGCCTCTTGAAGGAAGCCCAGTCCAACGTCGCCATCCGGGTGACCGAGACCGCCGACAAGGACGCCTACGAGGTGGCCGGGCGCGGCGAACTGCAGCTGGGCGTGCTGATCGAAAGCATGCGCCGGGAAGGTTTCGAGCTCTCCATCAGCCGTCCTCGCGTGGTCTTTCAGACCGACGAGGAGACGGGCCAGCGGCTGGAGCCGATCGAGGACGTGATGATCGACGTCGATGACGAGTTCTCCGGCATCGTCATCGAGAAGCTGTCGGCCCGAAAGGCCGAACTGAAGGACATGGGGCCGTCCGGCGCCGGCAAGACGCGCATCAGCCTGATGTCGCCGTCGCGCTCGCTGATCGGCTACCAGGGCGAGTTCCTGACCGACACCCGCGGGTCGGGGGTGCTGAACCGGGTGTTCAGCCACTACGAACCCTACAAGGGCGCCATCGACCAGGGGCGCAAGGGCGTGCTGGTGTCGAACTCCGACGGCGAGACCGCGGCGTTCGCGCTGTGGAACCTGGAGGACCGCGGGTTCATGTTTGTCGGGGCCGGCGAAAAGACCTACCAGGGCATGATCATCGGCGAGAATGCGCGCGCCGACGACCTCGACGTCAATCCGATGAAGGCCAAGCAGCTGACCAACGTGCGTGCATCCGGGAAGGACGAGGCCGTGCGGCTGACGCCGCCCAAGCGCATGACGCTGGAACAGGCCATCGCCTACATCGGCGACGACGAGTTGGTGGAGGTGACGCCCAAGTCGATCCGCCTGCGCAAGGAAGTGCTCAATCCCAGCTTCCGCAAGAAGCGCGTCAAGGCAGACTGATAGATGACGCGGGCGGATCCGGCGGAAATCGCGGGTTCCGATCGCCAGGTGGCGCGCGAGCGCGGCTTCCGCCTGCTGGCGGCGACCGTGGCGGCGCTGTTCGCCGCGTTCGTGGCGCTGGGGTTTGTCTTCCTCTGGTATGACAACGCCTCCAAGTGGGTGGCCCACACCCACAGGGTCCGCAGCGGCATCGCCGACGTCGTCCAGGCGCTGACCAGCGCCGAGGCCGCCCAGCGCGGCTATCTGCTGACCGGCGAACCGCAATTCCTCGAACAGGTCGAGGACGCCCGCGCGAGCGCCGAGGAACATGTCACGGCTGTGGAGCTGCTGACTCTGGACAACCCCGAGCAGCAGACGCGCATCGAACGCCTGCGCACCCAGATGAACCGGCGGATAGCGGTGCTGGACGACACCCTGGCGCTGAAGCGGCGCGGGGATGACGCCGGCGCGGTGGCGGTGCTGCGCAAGGGCGAAGGCCTCGCGGCCATGGGGGCGGTGCGGCGGCTGGTGGCCGAGCTCGACGCCACGGAGGCGCGGCTGGAAGCCCAGCGGGCGTTCCGGGCCAAGACGATCGGCGTCGTGGTGCTGCTGACCTTGGCGGTGTTCGGACTGCTGCTGGGCGCCCTCTTCATCAAGGCCATGCGCGACATCAGCCTGGACCGGGAGGCCGAGGCCGAAGTCGCCGAGCGGCTGCGGGAGTTGCTGCGCCAGCGGACGCTGCTGCTGGACGAGGTGAACCACCGGGTGAAGAACTCCCTGCAGCAGATCGCCAGCGTCGTGCGGCTGCAGGCGCGCTCGGCGGGCGGGGCCGAGACGCGGGAGGCGCTGGACAAGACGCTGTCGCGGATCATGGCCGTGGGACGCGTGCACGAGCAGACCTACAGGTCCGGCCGCGAGGCGGGGGCCTTCGACGCGGGGCTCTATGCCCGGGCCCTGGCGCAGGAACTGGTGGACTCGCTGGCGCGCGACGACGTGCGCCTGGAGACAGACACCGAGTCCGCCTACCTCGACATGAGTCAGGCCGGGCCGATCGCCCTGATCCTGAACGAGTTGATCACCAATGCGCTGAAATATGGCTGCCCGGCGGATCGAAGTTGTTGCATTCATGTGGGATTCAAGGCTGAACAGGGTGGATATAGATTAACCGTAGCCGACGAGGGCGACGGCCTGCCGGCCGGGTTCTCGCCGAACTCGAGGAAAAGTTTGGGAATGCGAGCGATTCACGCCCTGGCCAAGCAACTTGGCGGCGAGTTGCTGGTTGAGGAGAGACAGGCAGGCGCCGCATTCGCCGTCGTCTTCCCCAGGAGTGAAGCTTAAGCCATGCGTATTATGGTCGTAGAAGACGACGCGCTGATCGCCCTCGACATCGCTGGCCTGCTGGAAGACATGGGCCACGAAGTGGTCGCCGAGGCCGCCGACGCCTGCACGGCGTGGGAACTGGCCGAGGACGACAAGCCGGACCTGGCGCTGGTGGACATCCGCTTGGCCCGCAACACCGACGGCGGCCAGCTGGCCATGAAGCTTTATGAGCAGCTGGGCGTGCGCTCGCTGTTCGTCAGCGGCAGCATCACCGAGGACTTCCGCCTGCAGATGGCGTCGATCAATCCGTTGGGCTTCCTGGGCAAGCCGGTGACCCGCCGCAACCTGGGCGAAGCCCTCAACGCCGCCGCCTGAGCCGGCGGCCGTTCAGGCATGGTCCACCCCATCTTCGCCGACCTGCCCACCACCATCTTCGAGGAGATGTCGGGGTTGGCGCGCGCCCGCGACGCCATCAACCTGGGCCAGGGCTTTCCCGACGCGCCGGGGCCGCATGCCGTCCGCGCCAAGGCCGCCGACGAGGTGCTGAACGGCTACAACCAATATCCGCCGATGGCCGGGTTGCCGGACCTGCGCCAGGCGGTGGCGGCGCACTATGGCGCCACCCAGGGACTGGATCTCGACTGGGCGCACGAGGTGACGGTGACCTCGGGCGCCACCGAGGCGTTGGCGGCGGCCTTCCTGGCGCTGGTGACGCCCGGCGACGAAGTGGTGGTCTTCCAACCGGTCTATGACGCCTACCTGCCGATGATCCGGCGGGCGGGGGGCGTGCCGAAGCTGGTGAGCCTGCAACCGCCGCACTGGCGCTTCGACCGCGCCATGCTAGAGGCCGCCTTCAGCGCGAAGACACGGTTCGTGGTGCTGAACAATCCGCTGAACCCGTGCGGGACCGTGGCCTCGGAGGAGGACCTGGCGCTGCTGGCCGAGCTCTGCGTCGCCCACGACGTGATCGCCATCTGCGACGAGGTCTGGGAGCAGGTGGTGTTCGCCCCGGCCCGGCACCGGCCGCTGATGGCCTTTCCCGGCATGCGCGAGCGCTGCGTGAAGATCGGCTCGGCGGGCAAGCAGTTCGGGCTGACGGGCTGGAAGGTGGGCTATCTGTGCGCGGCGCCGGTCCTGACGCACGCCCTGGCCAGGGCCCATCAGTTCCTGACCTTCACCACGCCGCCCAACCTGCAGGCCGCGGTGGCCTGGGGGCTGACGAACAGCGGCGACTGGTTCTCGCAGATGCCGGTCGACCTGGCCGCCTCGCGCGATCGGCTGGCCGAAGGCTTGCGGCGCGAAGGTTTCGGCGTGCTGCCGTCGGCCGGAACCTATTTCCTCACCGTCGACCTGCCGGCCTCGGGCGTCGTGGAGGCCGACCGGGCCTTCGCCCTGCGCGCGGTCACGGAGGCCGGCGTGGCCTCGATCCCGGTGTCGGCGCTCTACGAACGCGACCCGGTGACCACCATCCTGCGGCTGTGCTTCTCGAAGGCCGACGCCACCCTGGACGAGGGCGTGCGCCGGTTGGCCAAGGCGCGGGAGCTGTCCTTGAAGGCCTAGGAGGTCACCCCGCCGTCGACGACGAGGGTCTGGCCGGTCATCCAGCGGCTGGCGGGGGCGGCCAGGAAGACGGCGGCGCCGGCCAGGTCGTCAGGCTCGCCAAGGCGGCGCAGGGGCGCGGCGGCGCTGTTGCTCGCCTCGGCTTCCGGGGTGTCCCACAGCGCGCGGGCGAAGTCGGTCTTCACCAGCCCGGGGGCGATGCAGTTGACCCGCACATTGTCGGGGCCGAACTCGTGGGCGAGGTTGCGGGCCAGCTGGAAATCGGCGGCCTTGGAGATGTTGTAGGCGCCGATCACGGTGGTGCCGCACAGACCGCCGATCGACGAGACGATGATGATCGAGCCGTCGCGCCGTTCACGCATCTCCGGCGCCACCATCTGGATCAGCCAATGGTTGGCGATGACGTTGTTTTCCAGGATCTTGCGGAAGCTGTCGTCCGGGATGCCGGACATCGGCCCGTAGTAGGGGTTGGAGGCGGCGTTGCAGATCAGGACGTCGATCCTGCCGAAGGCCTTGCGGGTCTCGTCCACCAGCCGCTGCAGATCCTCCTTCGAGGAGATGTTGGCCGGAACCCCGATCGCCGCCCCGGGGCGCCTGGCGTTGACGGCGGCGGTGGTCTCCTCGCAGGCCTGGGCCTTGCGGGAGGAGATGACCACCTTCGCGCCGTGCTCGGCCAGGCGTTCGGCCATGGCGCGCCCGATGCCGCGCGTCGAGCCCGTGACGATGGCGACCTTGCCGGTCAGGTCGAACAGTTCCAAGACGCCCATCCTTCAAACGATTGTTTAAGCCGATGCCATGTGCGGTGTGGCGAGGCTCGCGGTCAAGTCACGCCTGCGCGCGTGCGGCGCCCGAAATCCGGCGACGAACGACGGCGGCGGCCGATTCTCACGCCTTTTGGCGACGATGGCGCTGCGTTGACCCTTGCGGCGGGGACATCGGCAACGCACGTTGCCTCTCGATTCGAGCCTTCTAGGAGATTTTGCGCATGTGGACCCATCGGATGGACGACGAAGACGGCGACGACGACAAGGCCGGCCGTCAGCCAGACATGCCGATGACCTCCGGCCCGGTGCAGAACGCGCTCTTCAAGGGCCGCACGGTGCTGGTGTTCGGCGAGATCGACATGCGGCTGGCCGAACGCGTCACCGGCCAGCTCCTCGCGCTGGCTTCCGAGAGCGACAAGGAGATTCGCGTCGTCATCAACTCGCCGGGCGGCCATGTGGAAAGCGGCGACACGATCCACGACATGATCCGCTATTGCGGCCCCAAGGTGAAGGTGATCGGCACCGGCTGGGTGGCCAGCGCCGGCGCCCATATCTTCCTGGGCGGGGAGAAGGAAAACCGCGTCTGCCTGCCCAACACCCGCTTCCTGCTGCATCAGCCGGCCGGCGGCGTGCGCGGCCAGGTCTCCGACATCGAGATCGAGGCCGAAGAGATCATCAAGATGCGCGACCGGGTGAACGCGATGATCGCCAAGGAGACCGGCCAGACCGTCGAGAAGATCGCCAAGGACACGCAACGGAACTTCTGGATGAGCGCCGAGCAGGCCAAGGCCTATGGCCTGGTCTCGCGGATCATCACGCGGGCGGACGAAGCCTAGATCGGCTCGCTCTTGGGCGCGGCGCGGAAGACGACGAGTCGCGCCCCGGCGTAGTTGACCCCCATGCCGGCGATGGAGCCGGCGGCCAGCGGCCAGATCACCGCGCCGTGCAGCGCCGGAACCCAGCGCACCAGGGCGACATAGACCGCCAGGTTCACCGCTCCGCCGGTGAGTTGGACCAGGATATAACGGCCGGCCTCGCGCAGGACCTTGTCGCTGCGGGCGGCGGCGAAGCTCCAGGCGCGATTGAGCGCCCAGGTGCTGAACAGCGCCGTGCTGAACGAGAAGAAGCGGGCGATCACCGGGTCGACCCCCGCGAGGACCACTAGGCCCTTCAGGACGCAGGCGTCCACCAGGAAGCCCACCGTGCCGACGACGACGAAGCGCGGGAAGGAATGGGAAGCGACACGGCGCACGAGGTCGCGAAAACCGGCCTTGGTCATGCTTGCTCCTTCGTGGCGCTTCGAAGGTCGAACGCGCGCGCCGCCCACAGCGCCGCCGCCAGGGGGATAAGCCAGATCACCCTTGCGGCGTAGCGATCCGAAGGGCCCGACAGCACGCCGCACATTACCGCGTTCCCGAGGATAATCACCCCGATCACGATGGTGAGGCCGAGTAATCTCTGATCGTCGCTCAAGCCCTGGATCGCGCCGGTCGCGGGCCGGAAACGGGCCTGGGGGTTGCGGCGGATCAGCCATGCCGACCCGACCAGGGATGCGACGATGGCCGCGACATGGATGGCATGGAGGATGCGCCATCCGCCCTCCCCGCGGCAACGGCCCGCCTCGGCCCGGCATCGTTCCAACCCCGGCAAGACCCTGGCCATGCCGCTGGACGGGTAATAGTGGCCGTCCACATAGGCCAGATAGGCGGCGTGAAGGTCTGGTGTGAGATCGAAGCGCACGAGTTGCGAGAGGCTGTTGTGCAGCGAGGCCCTGGCCTGGGCGAGCGGGTCATAGGCGATGGAGGCCAGGACGAAGCGCCACTGCTCGGCGATCAGGGCGCGCTTGCCCTGGGCCGAGGCGAACTGGAACACGCTGCGATCCGGGTCGTATTCCCAGATGAACTGGGTGGCGTCGTCGAGCTTCTTGTGGCGATAGGCGCAGAGCTCATAGCCGGCCTGGGGGCAGGCCGCGGCCAGGTAGACCCGCCCGGGCCCGTCGTGCAGCACGCGGGCCATGACGTAGGGCGGGTTCAGGGGCTTCTCGCCGAACCGCATCTCCACGGCCTTGTCGAGGCCGACATGCAGGCCCATCGACAGGGCCAGGCCGCCGACGACCCCGGCCAATCGCGCAGCCACCTGTTTCGGAGCCTGCCGGAACGCCCAGAGCACCAGGCCGCCGACGGCGCAGGCCAGGACGACCAGGAGCAGAATGGTGGTGTGCATCGACGTGGCGGCGGCCAGCAGGAGGCAGAAGAAGAGCCCGCCCCAGCGACCCAGGCGATCGCCGTAGAAGACCAGGATGATCGCGCAGAGCACGGCGACGGCCGCGAAAATATCGGGCATCAGGAAGGTCGAATAGAAGGCGGCCGACGAGGCCGCGGTGAGGAACGCCACGAGGGCGATATAGACGGCGCCGGGCCTGGCCAGGCCGGCGAGGCCGACCAGCGTCCGCAGGACCCCGGCGACGATCAGGGCCTGGAGCGCGGCGACGAGCCAGACCGATCCCAGGTGAACAAGGGCGTAGAGCGGCGCGGAATAGAAGGGCGATCGCGCCGACAGCCAATAGAGATTGTATTTTTCCGCCGGCGCCGCAGCAGCGAGTTGAGCCGCCGCGTCCAGCGGCGCGGCGCCGTTCGCCGTGGGGTGGAGGGCGACGGCGGCGTAGGATGCGCCCGGCGCCCCCGCCCCGAAGACGGCCTGCCAGATCGCGCGGCCGACGCTCAGGTACTGATCGGAGTCGTAGAAGGCGAACGGGTGGCCGACCGCCAGGGCGGGAACGAGCATGATGAACATCGCGCACAGCACCTGGGCGGCGACCGTCGCGAATGGCGGCGCGGCAAGGGCCGGCGACGTCGAAGGGCTCATGCAGATTTTCCAGCGCGTGTGACGAAACCCAAGAGCAACTCCTGTGCCACCAGAAGGTGAAATCTTTGCATCTCCGCCGCTCGGGGCAGGAAGCGCGATCGGGTGCGCGCCGGGAGTCTGGCGAAGGGCGCCCGTTCGACACGCGTTTTCGCGGGCGGGATGGCGCGAAGAGGCCGGCTGCGGTTAGAACAGGCCATGCCGGACGCCAAAGCCAGCAACGCCCGACAGGGGCCCGCGCCGCAGTTCGGCCAGGGCTTCCTGACCGATGTCTGGTACTTCGCCGCCCTGGCCGGCGACCTGAAGCCCGGCAAGATGGCGCGGTACGAATTGCTGGGCGAGCCGGTGCTTCTGGGCCGCACGCCCAGCGGCGAACCGGTCGCCCTGCGCGACATCTGCCCGCACCGCGCCGCGCCGCTGTCGGCCGGCCGATTCACGACCGGGCCGGACGGGCGCACGGGCGTCGAATGCCCCTATCACGGATGGCGGTTCGGTTCGGACGGCGTCTGCCTGGCGATCCCGTCGCTGGTGGACGAGCAGGCGATGGACGTCAGCCGCATCCGGGTGCGCCGCTACCCCGTCATCGAGAGCCAGGGCCTGGTCTTCGTCTGGATCGCCGGGGACGCGCGGGAGGCGGGCGAACCCGACATGCCGCCGCCGACGTTTCCCGGCGTCGTGGGCGGGGCGCCGAAACTGATCGACCGCATGACCTTCGACGCCCACATCGACCATGCGGTGGTGGGACTGATGGATCCCGCCCACGGGCCGTATGTGCATCAGCAGTGGTGGTGGCGTTCGGCCAAGAGCCAGCACGAGAAGGCCAAGCGGTTCGAGCCGCGTGACGCGGGCTTTGCGATGGTGCGGCACGAGCCGTCGAAGAACAGCCGGGCCTATGCGATCCTGGGCGGCGAGCCGCTGACCGAGATCACCTTCCGCCTGCCCGGCCTGCGCTGGGAGCATGTGACGGTGGGCAAGCGGCAGGTGCTGTCGCTGACCTGCCTGACGCCGATGACCGCGAACCGCACGAGGATCACCCAGATCGTCTGGTCCGACCATCCGGCCTTCCTGCTGCTGAAGCCGCTGATCGCGGCGGGCGCGCGCGCGTTCCTGCGCCAGGACGGCCGGATGGTCGACCTGCAGAACCAGGGCCTGCGCTATGACCCGACCCTCTTGTGGATCGACGACGCCGACCGGCAGGCGAAATGGTACCAGCAGCTGAAGCGGGAGTGGGCCGCGAGCCGCAAGGCTGGACGCCCGTTCGTCAATCCCGTGGAAACCGCGGTGCTGAAGTGGCGCAGCTAGCGGCGCTGGGTTGCACGGACGGCCACCGCCTTTAGGCTTGGCCGATGCTCAGCTTCACACATGACGGCCTGGCGCTCGCCTTCGACGACATCGCCCCGGCCGGCGGACACGAGCGCACCATCGTGCTTGTCCATGGCTTTTCCTCCAACCGCCACGAAGGCTGGCGGCGCACCGGATGGTACGCGGCGTTCGAGCGGCGGCGGATGCGCTGCATCGCGCTGGACCTGCGGGGCCACGGCGAGAGCGACAAGCCGCACGACGTCGCGCTCTACGGCCGCGAGGCGATGGCCGGGGACGTGCTGACGCTGCTGGACCACCTGCAGCTTGAGCGCGTCGACCTGTTCGGCTTCTCGATGGGCGCGCACATGGCGCTGCAGGCGGCCCTGACGGCGCCGGGGCGGATCTCGAACCTGATCCTCGGCGGCGTCGGGGCCAGGATCTTCGAGCCCCGCGACGAGGCCGAGCGCGCGGCCATGGCCGCTGCGATGCTGGCCGACGACCCGGAGGCGATCGGAGACCCGATGCTGCGCAGCTTCCGCCACTTCGCCGACGAGCAGGGCGAGGACCGGCGGGCCCTGGCGGCGGCCACCCGGGCGGTCTCGCCGCCCTGGGTCCGCGACGAGCTGGGGGCCGTCGGGGCGCCGGTGCTGGTGGCCGCCGGCCAGCGGGACGACCTGGCCGGCGACATCGACGACCTGGCCGCGGCGTTCGTCGAGGGCTATGCGGTTTCCATCCCCGGTTGCGATCATTTCTCGGCGATCCCGCACGCGCTGACCAAGGCCGCGGTGTTCGATTTCCTGGACGGCATGATGGATCCGAACATGCCGTAGCCCCACCCTGGGCGGCTCGTCGGGCGAAATATCCCCAAACTGGGCAGGGTTGTGCTAAGCTGTGCAGATGCAGCGACGGCGGACAGGACGTCGGACCATCGTAGGGTCCGGGCTGCGATTGCAATCAGACGCCACCTTTGCGCCCTGCCGGCGCCTGGACGGATTCCCCGCCCGCCCCGCGACCGGAGCCTTATGACCATGACCAGCATCCGCCCGAAGACGAAGATTCACGACCTGGTGCTGCTGACGCCCGAGCGCCGCCCGACCGAGGACTTCATCCGCGCCTGGAGCGAGGCCGGCGCCAAGCAGGCGATGTCGGGGGACCTGGTGCTGGCCACCGAGGGCGGCACGCCCACGGTGGCGTTCGTCAACCTGTGGAAGGCCGCCTGGGGCACCCTGCCGGCCAAGGGAATCTGGTCGGCGCTGGCGCTGTTCGATCGCGACGGGCGCTTCACCGGCCTGGGCGTCACACGGTGGTCTCAGGCGACCCGCTGAGGCGGGCTTGCGATGTTCATGATTCGCACCAGAAATTAACCATTCTGAATCAAATACTAATCGCGATTCGTTCTTTTCGGCGGCCGATATGGGCCGCGCCGTCAAGGCCGCCGACCGCCATCTTGCGCGCCGAAAATATCAAGCGCCTGGACTCTGACGTTGCAACCTGATCTACGAGACGCTTCGTCTCTGAGGCGAGCCGCCCTGGCCCGCCAATCCGGTCCGAGACGTCCCCCCTCAGTCTTACGGCGGATCGCGCCAGACCGGCGCGACTATCAATCTCGGAGACTGAATATGCCTACCGGCACTGTTAAATGGTTCAATTCAAGCAAGGGCTTTGGCTTCATCGAGCCTGAGGGTGGCGGCGGCGACGTCTTCGTGCACATCAGCGCCGTGGAACGTGCGGGCCTCAACGGCCTGAACGAAGGCCAGAAGATTTCCTTCGAACTCGAAAGAGACCCGAAGAACGGCAAGACCTCGGCCGGCCAGCTGCAAGCTGTCTGACGATCTCGCCTAGCGGCTAGGCGCCGCGTCGTCCTGCGACGCGCGCCCGGCCCATGGAATGCTAAAGCCCCGCGCCTCACGGCCGGGGCTTTTTCTATGAGCGGGCGAAGCCGTACGGCCCGCCCTTGACCAGCGCGGCCTTGTAGGCGGGCCGGGCCTGGAAGCGCGCGACCCATGCGCCGATGTTGCGATATCCCTGCTGGCGAACGCTGGCGATCTCGCCCACGAAGCTCATCTGCACGTCGGCGGCCGAGAGCTCATCGCCCAGCAGGAAGTCGCGGCCGGCCAGGGCGGCGTCGACGTAGCCGAGGTGCAGGGCGGTCTCGCTCTCGATGCGCGGGCGCAAGGGGGCCGTGGCCTCGCCCAGACCCCCGGTGTAGAGGGCCAGCATCAGCGGCAGCATGGCCGAACCCTCGGCGTAGTGCAGCCATTCGACGTACTTGTCGTAGGCGGGCGTGGCGGAATCTGGCTGCAGCCGGCCGCCGCCGTGGCGGCGCACGATGTAGTCGACGATGGCGCCCGACTCGATGAGGGTGACCGCACCGTCGGTGATCACCGGCGACTTGCCGAGCGGATGGACGGCCCGCAGTTCCGGCGGCGCCAGCCGGGTGACGGCGTCGCGCTGGTAGTGCTTCACCTCATAGGGAACGCCGAGTTCCTCGAGCAGCCAGAGGATCCGCTGGGACCGCGAGTCATTGAGGTGATGGACGACGAGCATGGGAGCCTCCGTTGAAGCGCCCATCAGAGACCGGCGCAGGGCGGCAAGGCAAGGCGTCGTCGGCGCCTAGGGCGCCGAGCGTGGGCGCAGGCCGTCGACGATGAGGCCGATCTGGCGATCCATCACCGCGGTCATGGCCCCGGCGTCGGCGCCTTCCCAGGCGGCCAGCCGATAGGTCCAGGCATAGGCCGCCAGCACCAGCTCGACGGCGTCGTCGAGGTCGATGGCGGGATCGATGTCTCGCCGGGCGACGCCGTCGGCCAGGGTCCGGCGCATCACCGCCTTGAGGTGCGGGGTGCGGCCAAAAGGCCTGGCCGCATCGCTCAAGGTCCAGTCGAACGCCGCGGCGATATGGGCCAGGAACAGCCGCGCATGCCGGGCTTCGTAGGCGAAATGGATCGCCAGCACCGTACGCAGGCGGTCGGTGATCGAGCCCCGTAGCAGGGGGACGACGCGATCGAGCTCGGCGTAGAGCCCGTCCAGCCGCTCCTGCATGACCTGGCTGAGGATATCGCCCTTGGAGGCGAAGGTGGTGAAGACGCTGCCGACCGAGACCTCCGCGCGGCGCGCGATCTCGCGGATCGTCGTTCCCTCGTAGCCGTGGCTGTCGAATAGGGCGCGGGCGGCGTCGAGCACCTTCAGGCGCGTCGCCTCCCTTTGCGATTTTCGCCGCCCCGGCCCCACCGCCCGCAATCAGCGCTTGCGCGCACCGGCCAGGATGACGTCGATCTGGTCGCGCGAGCGGATTTGCAGCTCCTCCAGGCGCCAGTCCAGGTAGATGGCCTGACGGTAGTTGGAGAGGTAGGAATCGAACAGCATCTCGCTGCGCAGATCCAGCTGGCCGTCGCGGTCCAGCTCGCCACGCACGACCCCCTGGCTGAGCTGCTCGGTGATCAGGCGGCGTAGCGCATCGACCGCGGGCGAGGCGTCAATGCGCTCGCGTTCCTCGCCGGTGGACCAGGAGACGCTGAAAGCGGCCCGCGCCAGGGGCAGCTGGCTTTTGTAGAAGGCGTAGCCCGTGGTGAAGATGGCCAGCAGGGCTGCGTCGACGGTCTGGGCCCTGTCGGCCGCCTCGCGCATGACCTCGCGCAGCGCCTCGATGTCGCAGAACATGATCTCGCGGAAGAGGTCGGACTTGTCGGCGAAGCTGGCGAACACCGCGCCGGTGGACATGCCGGCGGCCGCGGCGATGTCGCGGATGGTGGCGCCTTCGTAGCCCTGTTCGCTGAACAGGCGGCGGGCGGCGGCCAGGACCTTGGCGCGCGTCTGCTGTTTGGCGAGCGCGCGACGGGTCGGCACCTTCACTTGCGTTTCGCTCGCGCCCCTGAGCGGGCTGGTCAGATGTTTCATGACGTCGTCCTGATCGACGTCGCGATCACGCTTGTTTCGGACTCTACCCAATACGCTTCTACAATTTCTCCACGGCCGCCGTCGCCGGCGCGCCCCATGGCGTCATTAGTCTTCATGGACCCTCGTCCTCTAGCCTCTCGCCGCGGCGCATCCAAGCGGGAGGTTTGCTGATCATGTTCACCTAACTCGCTATGCGGGGCGAGGGCGGCAGGGCGTTGCACCTCGGCCGGAATCGAATCCGCAAGATAGTGCGACTGTCCGTTCATTTTAACCGTCTTTAGTCCGAATAATGGCCTTTTTGGGTTGATCGCAACGCAACTTCACTCGCTGAGCGTGATCATTTCCGGGGTCGAAAGCGGAACCGCGCCAGCGGGCGGTCGGCGCGGCTTCCATCTGGCCGGTGGCGCAGGCCTGGCGGCGGGCCTAGATTGGCGCGATGGACCGCCTCTTCCACTTCCTGATTCCCATCTCCCTGGGCGCCGTCGCCGTCGTCCTGGCGTTCGGACTGTACTCCCTCTACCGGGGCGGCGACTTCGGGCGGTCGTACTCCAACAAGCTGATGCGCCTGCGGGTGGTGATGCAGGCGGTGGCGATCGCCGTGCTGATGGCCGCGGTCTGGTGGCGCAGCCGGACCTGAGGACGCCATGGTCACGCTGAACCGAATCTACACCCGCTCCGGCGACGACGGGAAAACCCGGCTGGCCACCGGCGAGGCCATGAGCAAGGCCGACCTGCGGGTCGAGGCCTATGGCGCGGTGGACGAGACCAACGCCTGCCTCGGCCTGGCGCGCCTGCACACCGCCG
>Ga0307513_10000204_pt1 | contig 85513 bp, 89 predicted proteins | sample 15_EM_MG_FD_202174 | JGI IMG/M metagenome (GOLD analysis project Ga0307513, IMG submission 202174) | Populus trichocarpa ectomycorrhiza microbial communities from riparian zone in the Pacific Northwest, United States - 15_EM | ecosystem: Host-associated > Plants > Roots > Unclassified | place...
TTTTTGTAAACACTTTTTTCATCTACCATTTCACTCTCCCGGATGTTTCGCTGTCCCGGATGGTCTGCCCCGGATTTTGACCATCCGGGACAGCGAGGTGCGACTGTACTCTTTCAATTTCTGACCCTATTGGATTCCTGGCCCTACCATTTTCCGGATACTCGATATGAAGCGGCACTCGATTTAAAGAGAAACCCTTCGTGGATGTGCAAACTGTCAACTGTTCCCCGAGACTTTCAGGCCTTGATAAACCGAACCCCCCTGACAGGCGCCTCGGAGCCTCTAGCTTTCCGGAGCCGTCTCTATCGGCAGTCGCACCTCGCTATCCCCGATGCCCAAAATCCGAGAATTTAATCCAGCATGGTGAGATATGCAGGAAAGCGGAGGTTGGAGATGCTTGCGGAAGAAGAAATTGCATTAACCAGTGTATTAATAATAGCGCCTATTCCAAATAGTCCAGTTGAACGTCATATTCTTCCTTCCCCTGCGTTTTCACCCGAGCTCTCAAGCCACCCCACGGGGTAAAACCTTAAACACACTTCCCATCTGCACATTCTCGGCGATTCTTCAGGGAGAGAAACTCCTTCTCTCCTCATTTCCCGAAGCAGAAAACAGGAAGGGCTGTGCCTCATGCTACTATCAAACTGGCTCGCCCCCGGTTACTTTCGCCTTTTGTGCCTCTATTCTACTTCAAGGACAGAATAATATTATGGTAGGGCAGGGGTAAGTTTCATCCGAGTAACATATGAAATCCAAATCCCTTAGAGAACTTTCTAGCTCAGGGAGTGCTTTTGTGTCGGAATCAAGAGCTGCCGCAGAATTTCTACTGTTCGGCAAGGAACCCGGGTCTCTGTGGGCTCTAATTCTGCGGGTTCCGGCACGGCGAGGCGCCACCGTATTCGCACTTTATAGGTACTCCAGTAATGCTGGAGTGGATAATAATAATGCGACACCTAGCAACCCAACTCTCCTGAGGAGATCAGTGATTAAATACTATACCACTTCATTATTATATGCTAAGATACCCCCAGTTTTCGCATTTATCGAGTGGAAATTACTTACAGTTCTTACTACAAGCTCCATTTTCTCTCTTCTTGAGTTTTGAGACTTGAAGTTCGAACACTGACCCCTTTAGATGAGTAATAGGAGTTGTTCTGGATTTTACAGCAGGCGGGATGGGCAGGGCTACCCTGTGGGGTGTTACACCATCTTTTTCCACCCCTGGCATATTTCTGCGCTATCAGAACGTCCATGCTTCCACAGTGGAGGCTAAAGTCCCTGATGCGACATTTCATCGTCGTTCTATATTCTCTCGCCAGTACCTGCAGGACCTAAAGAACTCATGTAACCAGCTACTCCTACTTGTCGGGCCCCGCCGATAACCGGAACGCAAAGATTTGACATGATAAGGCTGATTGATGTCCTCGGCGGACTGAAGGCCTAGCCCCAGTCCCGGGAAGCCCTCCGGTGCGGGGGACGTTTCTAGCTGGCTTATCCCGCAGCGCACCTCTGCGGATATACTTATATTGACTCTCGAGAGATTTCCGACCTTTTGCACCTTGCGAAATGACTGCAAGGGCTTGGAACGGGGTACAAATAAGCTCTAGGAGCCCTGGATCTAGATTGCCTCTTATTCGCCAATAGGCTCCTGATGCGTTATCTCTGCCCCGAAAAGCTAGAGACATGGGTTAGCATGTTTGTTAATCTCGGCATGCCATTTTTTTGAGGGTGTTCATCCGATCCCCCCCCCGCTCTCTTTCCCGAGTGACATATTGTGAGTTTTATCCAAGCTCGGAACCTTCCTTGGAGCAAGTCGCGGGTAATTTCAGGGTGTGGAAACAATGTTCGGCGCAAATGAGGGAGTTTCCGTTCCAGATTAACTTCTGGTGGTCCTGTAGCTAGGTTCTAGGATCTTCGCGATACTTGTGATTTCACTTGATCAAACTATTCACAGGGTTCAAGGACAACCGCGTCTAGTGTATGGCCAGACTCGAGGGATTGAATTGCAGCTGTGTTCCTCACAATAGATTGCATACGGAAGTGGGACCTCAGTAAGGTATGATAAGCTCCTTTATGCCACTGTACGGAACTGGGGCTAAGGGGTGACCTCAAGGGTACCCCATAGGTGACTAGCTATATCCCATAGGTCAAGAACATCCTGACTACCGTGCATAACCCTTCTTCCCCCCCTTGAGGAATTGAGGTTACTAAGAAAGCCTTTCCGTATGATACTCACTTGTGACGGCCCAGGAAAATACCATTGTGATGAACAGTATAAATTGCAGGAAAGCATACGATATATACCAGGTATGAGAGTGTTCCTCCCCTAAGGTCCATTTCCCCGAGATATGCAGTGTCCGGGTGTCTCAAAAAATCTGCCCATAGATAACTTCCCATCGTGGCTTAGTACAAATTTTCCAGATTTACGCCGGTCATCTCGCAGGACCAAATGACTACTATTGCAATTCCTATGGATGATTCCTGGCTCCCTAACTTAAAAATATCATTGGCGGAATTCGTTCTGGTGAAATACCACGTTGGCTGTGCTATTGTTGACCGAAATCTAGACATTTGGAAATCATATCCATTAGTTGTTCTACCCAAATTAAACGGTATTTTCTCTATACCCCTACTGTTAATGGGGAACACTTATCATCACAGGAAAGCAGAACCTATCTATCACATACTTTTTTATTAAATGATCACCTGGACTTTTTTGTCAACTTTTTCAATTTGGAATATGAATTAATGCTGCTAATGGGGAGGGGAAGGAAACTTATTCGATAGAACTGTACGTTAGGTACTACTAGTCATTCTTGTTTTTGACACCTACTAGAATCCGGATTATGAATTCTGGGTGGGTTGATTGGATTAATGGTTATTAATATCTACAAGGCTATACATACGATCAGACTGACCCCGCTTTCTACAGCTCACTAAAATCTCACCTTTATCAACCGCCATCTTCCATAGTCCATTCACTTTTCTAGATCAAAAAGAGCGAAAAATATATGTCCCTGTGCTTCTGTGGGAAGCAGAGCAATTGCAATAATAGCACCTTCTTTAACGTGTCGAATCTGATTGTTGCTAATGAGAAGTCTAGAATTCCACCTCGGTTATCTCTACTGCTCAAATAGAGCCTCGGATACTCTATCGGGGCGTTAGGGATGCCGGTTGGATAGCGTTGGGGACTGGGCCCTGGGAACAGAAGAATTTGGGTACTGCTCTATTCTGCTACCGCGACCCGGGGGTTGGCAAGACCTAAGAGGGATGATCTTAGAGGGAGGTGGGAAGGGAGCAAGTGCAGCGTTGACCAAGCGCAGTTCTAGTCCGCTAATGATTGATCCTTTGTGTGTCAGATCGGAGGAAAAAATGTGGTCGTTGCCTGCTTCTATTTTGACTTTACGGCTCGGAGGGAACAGATATGCACGGCCCCCCACAGAAAGAAGTTGCGGGTAGAATAGAAAGGATTCCTGGAGAAATAGTGCAGAACTTTCAGAAGCAGAAAGAGTGATAGGTGGATGGGGATTGCGGTTTCCGGAAATTGCAAAGATGGTAGAGACCGCATCGTCCTCCTATACCACATTTATATGCATGACCCTCTCCATGGATGTCTGGGGGAATGTCAACTAAAGGTCCTCGGCCTACTCAAGGAGGTTTTCTGGAAGTCGCCGGGCACTTGAATCCTCCCAAGCGGCAGGCCCTAGTTCCTGGATGAGGTATCCTGGATGGATGCCGAAAAATATCTTGCCGGGAGAGGAGGTACTGATACATATATCGGATATCGCCATCCCAGACTGGATGAGAATACGACCCCCGACGCCATAGACGGTAACCCAGAAGTAGCCGTTGTAAAAAGAAGCATTCCCGAAACTTTATCTCAAACGTACGTCCAGAAAATCCACAAGTTAACCTACCCCTCAAGTCGCCCGCTAATAGATATGTCCAGATTTTTGCTACTCCCCGAGAACTGAGGCAGCCCTGAGAGAACCAACGATCTATAGAAGACGAGAGAAGTTAAGAGCAATTCCGGATCGGTTTAGGTTGGGGGGTGCTTAAGATGCGGGGCTAGAGCGCATAAAGGCAGAGGGTGTGAAGAAAGCAGGACTTGGGATTACCACACTGCTGTGGATCTCCCATTAAGAACAGCCACACCCTGGCAGAGGAGCTATGTCACGCCCTCATTACCGAAATGGCATCGCCCAGCCTCAATGCCCCATAATGTGCCTCCGGTACAGATATTCCCAGGCTACTGCTGCCGGGCACTTGCCGTCGTAGATAAGGAGTTCTCAATTGTCCGCTCAATCGATTTTACTCCCCGAGAGTATCTTCGCTCTGACCCAAACCTTTTTGGCAGATGTCTCTCAAGGCTGGTGGAATCACACTTGACCCATCCCAATCCCAAACGCCCCAAGAATATTCCAGCTCGTTCTCCCCACGACCTCCAAAGCGCACCCTTTCTCGAACACCCACCTCTATATTGGGAGGTCATTCCAAAGTCGGGCTCTTGAGTCGTGCGGAATCCATTGCTCTCGAGCCTTTTGATCCTCATAATAATCACATATCTGCTGAGCCGCTTTCCGGAGAAATCGCTCCCGGTGATGTCATTTGGGATGCCAGATTTTCCGCATCGCATGGTGTGTAGTCTTTCGGTACCGTTAGAGTTGTGCTCGCTATGGCAGGGTTGGCAAGACGGGGAGATGATGCAGGTATAACGCCACTCATAAGGGCCCGGATTGCTCTGCCAGCTCCTATTATGGAATCGCTCATCCTCGGATATTTTAGCCTATTAAATCCTCCAAAATTTAATGATCACTGTTGCGTCAATGGTGAAATAGGAAAGAACACCTTAAAACATGACCAAGACTCTGGTTACATGCATTCAGATTATGTTGTTTGAGTATGTGAGCGAACAAAAGAGACTTAAGCTGATAAAGTATTATTTCCACCATTAATGTGAATTTTGATGGCAATAGCATCAAAATGAAGCCCAGTATGCCAATCTAACGCTAAAATTACGGCTCCCTTTAGAATCGGAATATGGGCGGCAGCCATAGGAATGTGAGGCATCTTTAACTCTCTCGCTGACATGATCTTTGGCTTGTTGGTCAGGCCGCTGGCTGCTCGTTGCCTTGCCAGATCATAGAGGTCAAGGTACGGTAGTCGCAACTATCGCTTCCCAACATATTTTATTGGCCAAAACACCCGAGGGTGAGCGATTCCATAATAGGAGCTGGCAGGGCAATCCGGTGACGTGAGTACCGATAGTTGTTGATAGTGCCGAATTCCCCCTACTCGAGTAGATCGTGGCAAAGATGCATTAGTGAAATTAGCCATATTTCTTTGATTGGTAGATCCAACCTCATACGATAGAGGAGTAAAGCCATCACATGACTTCAGATGTTGGTTAGTAAAAAAATATCGACAGGTGCATTACCCCACAAGTACGGGAACATCACCCATACCAGGTTTAGTTGCTCCTGTCGATTGGGAAAAGATCTGCGTCATGAACTCGACCCCATATAATGCTTTTGATATCACTCGATTGACATTTCTAGAAAAGCGGGGACGCTGGTTCTCTAATTTGCATCTCATAGTAGCATGATGTAGGGAAATTCGCCACTTTCAACAATAGGGGATGAGATGATGATAATATTATTATGTGGGTGGATTGCATCGAAAGTTGTTCACATGGGTCGTCGCTGCGACATGTAACATTCAACCCGGTGAGGAATTAGGATTAGCATGAAAATCATAATATTTTTTTTTCAAGACCTTATTATGTTCAATTCACACAATGGTTATACTTTTCTTCCCATCATAATATTTCCCCTCTTCTTTTTAATCGTACTCGAGTAAGGGCATTGAATGGTTGCGTTTTCCACTCTGTCCTAATTCATATTCTAGCTTACCCGGAGGGATGAGTTAAGGTAATCCACAACCTCCCTATATCACACATTTCTACCATGGCTGAGAGGTTCGTTACGAGAACAAACCAGAGCGACCTAGGCGACACTGTGGAGAGCACAGACCATTCATTTGGCTATTACGGCGCTTCCAACGCGCAATCCGCAATACTCCTTCCCACCCTATCCCACCGAAAAAGAGAAGATAGTTACTGTGGTTATCGTACCACCCTGTTCACAAGGCTTAACCCAAATGACCAATTACTATAACGAGTGATACTGCATGATTACGACCCTAACCCATACATCCATCACTAAACCCTAGACTGGTCTGTCACAACTCCTCACTCGAATCCCCTCTCCCTGCTTCACCACCTAGCTAATCCTACGATACGATGTCAAGCTCATCATGACGACAGCGGTCCCCGCTATCCTACTATAGCCGAAACCGACCTGCCCCCATGGTACAAACCCAGATGCTCGCGCACATACAAGAATTTGACTTATTGCTCCACGAATGCCATAAATTATTGATATGATACTTCTATGTTGTCCTAATTGCTCCTCCCTCCTGAGGGTCGACGGAAGAGAAGGGAGAAAAAAACCATGCCCAGTCGCCTCCATCGCCGAACAAAAATGAAATAGACGGAAAGGAAAACCCATGAGAATGATGTTTTAATGAGACGTGATAGAGCTTGGGTGGATAGAGGGGAAAGAGGAAATGGGGGAGGGAAGGGAGACAAAAGGATAAAATAAACGCCCATCCATGCGATTTTGGTAAATTTAAATCGCTTTGCAATAGTGAAAAAGAAAAGAAAAAATACCATACCGAATATGAAATACAAGCCCTTTCCCTGCTTTCGTTTTTTGCATACATCTCGCTTCGAATTCTCTCAAATTAAGGAAAAACTCCAACAAGAAAGAGGAATCTAGAAAAGGATGCGAAATGTATCAACTCCTCCATCATTGACATCAAGGGAAAAGGGCGAATGAAGAGAAAAAACTGCGCAAATCAAGAAAGGCTAAAAATATACAAGAATAGGACCGTGACAAGTTAAGAGAAGAAAAAGCCGGGAGCAGGCCAGAACCGACCCCAGATAGTGCCAGAGTATCAATAATACCTATGAAGGGAGATTCCTTTCTCCCTGCATTTGCATTCCCAACTATAGACATATTATCCACCGAAACATGACCTCTTCAACTTAATCGGACCTGTTGACTTTGTTCTTGGTAGCGTGGCTAATCCCCAGCCCGATGGCTACAGCCCCAACCACAAACACAACGGCGCAGACAACTTTGATGATGATCCATTTGGTCTTATTTCTCATGACTTGCTTCTGCAGGAACCTCCTCGCGGGCCATGCATTGCATTGCCTCCCCTCCTCACATGATAAAGAGAGTCTCGGATGAGGGTGTGTGGACATGGAAGGTCGAGGCATGGGGTATTCAGCGGGATTCTGAACTGTGCATGTCGAAGAGGTAGGGTGAATAGTAATGACAATTGAGTCAGATGTCGACTTGTCAGCTGACTTGGGCCCGTGAGGAATGGAAACAGTGGGAATGCTGTGATGCGTGTTCTCAGCGGGATACGTGGGAGCTGGAATTTGACATTCAGCATCTTCCAGTTCAGGTTCCTCGGCAATAGTAGTAGTAGTCGAGTATGATTTCTGCAGAGGAGCAGGATGGGCCGATAAGTTTGTCGATTCTGGTAGAGCCGCAGGAGCTGGCAGAGCAGGAGGTTGTGGAGACATACTCCTGTAGGGATTGTTCGATTGAGGCTCAGCCATTGGTGTCTATTCCTTTGCCGAGTCGAAAAGGACAGAATCTAAATTCACGAGCCGCGCCGGCTCAGAAATGCGCAGGGGGAACGGGGGATGTCAGGACTTTTAAAGTGCGAAGTCGTAAGCTCCGAGCTACAGGCATTGAGCGGTTAGCTTTCCGTCAACAGCTCAATGTTTTATTTTCGCGCGTCCAGAGCGTGAGAGCTCGAAACGAATACCGGTAGGGGAGGGAAAAAAAAACCTCACCGATCAACACGCGAAAGGTGGGGAGGAAGGAAGCAAGAAAATGGGATGAAGCAGAAGGGGAGGGCATCAGATTACATACGGTAGAAACCAGTTATTTGTGTAGGGAAAAAAAGCACCAAGCCGCCAAACGGACCCCTCAATGAAAGGATAGAGCTGCAGAGGGAGGTCGTAAAAAAAACCACGAAAGCCACAGGCAGCCGGAGAGGGGCGGGGTGTGGTGTGGTTGACGGTTGTGCAGGGGAGGATGATGGAACGAAGGGGGAAAGAACGGGAAAGGGAGGGAGAGAGAGAGGGAAAGAGAGGGAGAGCAGGGAGATTACTCGTACTCGAGTACCGGTAGGGTAGAGGATTTGCTTGTGCGAGAGCGGGAGAGAGGAGAAATCTGGCTGCAGGCAGCAGGGTGGAAAATAGAGAGCTGCTTTTTAGGTACAGGAAGGAGAGAGCAATGCTCAGTCGCAGTTCTGTCGTCGGTGTGCTGGCCAATTCGAGCAGAGGACGACGGACAGACGGGCTATGAGGTTATTGGGTCAGGGCAATTCTCGAGTAAGTTATTTCTCTACTATGATACATACAATATTATCATGGAATTATTGAGTGAATAACTGAAAGTGTGCGAAAGCTTACTTTCTAGGGCAGCGAAAGCGTAGTCTAACGACCCTCGTGAGGCTACTTGTACATCCATCATCATCATCACCACGGGCAAGATGCAAGTATGTGGAAGGGAAAAAAATGATGTTATCCAAAAAAGGGGTCGAAGTGCCAGGCCCTCTCACAACAATAATTCCAACTATTCCCGATCGGTACGGCTTAAGGTTAATCTTATGGTTTACTTGGCACTTGGCACCACCACTTCAGCGCCCTCGACAAGCCCCCCCCCGTCTCCATTTCTCACTGTAACATTCCATGTCGGAAATCCGACGACCAGTGCCAGATAAACAACACAATGCGACCGTCCACCATGGCCTTCCGTGCTGTATTGGAACAAACTTTTTCGTAGGAGAGAAACAAAAATGAAAAGGAAAACCATGGCAAAGTGCTTGCGCGACAGCCCATTTCCTTCTGGAAAAGAAAAATGAAAGAAAAGAACATGGCGGTATGAACAGCGAGGGGAAACAGGGTAAATCCTGTCACCGCACCGAGCCGCTCGGGTGCTTACACACAAATCACATTCCTCCCTCCTCGAGTATTGCACCTGCCCTCTGGCCTTGTGGTGCCGTACCCACCCGTACTCGTCGTTCCTGTATGTACGCGGGCACTACATGTGACCGCTGATGGAAAGGAAGAGAGGCGCGGAAGCAAGGGGCGAGAATGAGAGAAGGGGAGTGGGTAGGGAGGGCCGGTAGGGGGGGGGGCGAAAAAAAAAAGACAAGATCTGTACCACCTCGCTTCTCCTCGAGCACCCGACACGGCGACACCCCAAAGCGATCTCACTGCCATACAGGGACACATATGTCAACAGCCCCGAGGTCACGGTTTTTGCCATCCTCTATCTGCAGTACGATGCCAATCAAGCTTGTCTCACCTCCCTCGTGGCTAGTACTTTGCGAGCAATGTACCAGTAGGAGTACCGTACTCGAGTATAATATGAGCAGTGCTTTTAATGCAGGTGTGATAAAAAAAAATCACTCAATCATGCAAGTGTCTTTCTGGTCGCCAGAGGGGATGCTCGGGTACCTACTTACCGATAAGATACTGCACTGTACGGGCATAGTCTTATTCGACTGGAGGATCTACAGTAATCCCGAGTCCATGATACAGTGCTGGTACCGTACGACACTTCCGGCATTAGCAGGGGAAGAAGCTATAATAAGAATTACCAGCACTCCATCCCTTCTATCCTTCTCCGGCGGCAAGCGATATGGCACATGGTTAGTCTATTTATTGATCAGGTCAAGGGCAGCTGCTCTTCTGCCTCCTGCGAAACTCTATCATACGCTACGGTACGCATATTGCTATACGCAAGATCATACCATAGCATCTCACCTGCTACTCGAGTAGACAATTGTAACCCTTACGGTGCCGCGCCTAGCCTGGGTGACACCGATGCTCGCAGCTCGAGCTACAGTAGCGCCGCGGGAAAAACCTAACCTAACCGTACCTTACTCCATTAGGGTTAGGTAAAGCACTCAGAAGCAAGGATCTAGATTCCTTCTTGGTCCACCGATCCGTGAGGCTGATAATATCTTGGCTATGATAGGACAGCTATCATACAGTATTTCCCCACTCTTTTCCGAGTGTGGAAAAACTCCTCCAATCATGCCTTCCCATCGTACCCAGCCCCTGTTCTCCCCATCATCTGCAAGAGGTAGAAGGATAAAAGATGCCATCTGGGCATAGACCCTATCACTGCACGGCCAAACAAGACGAGAAGAAAATAAAATAAAAAGCGACAAAAATACCACAAAGCCAAGTAGGAACTTTCTCAATCTGTATTCACTCATTCACTACGTCTCTGCTCCATATGATATTGCACAGCATGGCAAGATTCCTGTGACCGTGGGCCTGTCTCCCACGTCTGAGAGAAGCTTGCGCGTCTGAACAGTAATAAGGCGGGAGGGAAAGCTATCCGCTCGTCCCACACACACACACGCGCGGGCACATGTACACTGGTGGAACAGGCAGGTAGGCACTTGAGTAGCAGTATGCCGACAGCAGTACTGGTTGATAGAGGACTGCTCCCAATTCTATGCGATGTCATGCTATGCGGAACAATGGGCCCATAGAAAGTGCAGATTTTCAGAAAGTGGGTGGCTTTTAGATGGAGGTATGCTCCTCGCGGCGCTTTGTATAAGTGCCCACCGGGGGGGGGTTGGTGAACAGTTAATACAGGTTAACCTGGATAACAACGCTTGTCCTGTCCGAAAACATCTCCCTGGATACTTGAATCGTACATAACAGGTAACATAGAGCCCATAGATTGGAAAAGCGTCCCCGGAGTGCTGAGTTTCGAGTCGACCCGCCAGTTCCGTACGTACCCAAAAAGGCGTTACGCGCGCTGCTAGCAGAGGCAACCCCAGGGCCTAACACCTCGATTATGGAGCCTAGGAACTGAGCTCCAAAGCGTCGGGGAGTGAATACTACTGCCGTCCCACAACTTCTCTCTCCGACCTTCTGGTCCCTTTTCATCGCCATCATTACCATCCTACAATACCGCAACATACTTTCCCCGAGAAATCCCTGCTGAATATGCGGTAACATCCGCCTCCAACCTAGCCCAATCCAAGCGGTGGCTGGTCAACCGTTCGCCCAGCCCCCCCCTCTGTCCCTCTGTCCCCCCCCGCCCACCAAGCCGTGAACCGAATCCAACTCGCCAAGCTAACCCCGCCATGGAAAGATAAGTGCAGTTTCATATTTACTCTTTCTGTTTTTTCCCATTCGGCTTTCTCTTCCTCCAAAGTAAAACCTCCCGATGCGATGCGCATACATACCCGACATTCCCCATGCTCATCCTCTTTCCAGTCTCGGACTCGGCTGCGGTAGCGGGTTTTTTTGTTCGGTGGTGCTCGTGCCGGGGTATGTACCGTGATACATTCGCACCCCGCTACCCCGGAAGGCCAAAATCCGAAGAATCTGTCCGGCACAGCGAGCGATCCGGGACGACGGATCAGGCTTCGGTGTAAAGAAATTCGGAGGTTGCTGTAATTCATACGGGATAGCGAGGTGTCCGGATTATCGAGGTCCGGGACAGCGGGGTGTGGACGTATGTAGGAAGAGGTTGTCGGTATACCGCTTTTGTTGGTTCCGGCGGGGGGAGGGAGGGGGGGGTTGTGCCCCACACAGGGGAGTCTAGGCTGAACCTGTCGTTTTGAGAGAGAAAAATGGCGCTGAATAAACCTCCTCTATCTTGTCCGAGCGTGGGTGTAAAGTTACAATGATGGGCTACTCGCCTCTTCTGCCTCCTTGTCCATGATAGAATCGCGAGTGCTCTCCTATGACCGCCCACGCCTGAAAGCGGGGAACCATGCTGCCGTATCACTTTTCTCTTCCTTCCGCATCACCTGCTATCCGCAAACGGTAAGCGCGAAGAGGCTGGCTGGCATACAAAAGTACAAAAATATGATACACTAAAGCATGCACTATGGCCACTGGAATACAGTAGTCTGCTATGCTGAACGTTGCGCGGGTTCTCTTGTCTGTGATATGATATCAGGTGGTGGCGGCGGCGTGGGCTGTTTGCTCGCTGGCTGAATGAGTGGATCGAGTTAGCGAGGAAGCCATCTCTGTGCCGTGGGGTATGCGACCCGTGGGGTAGGTTAGGCGATAGCCTATGGTGCGGGGTGTGGATTGGAGGTTTGGTGCGGGTGATTGGGATGGCGTTCTGCACGGTACCTACTCGAGTACTGTACGAGTAGTAGAAGCGGTCAACGGGGGGTGGGGTGGGGTGGGGTGCCGGTATAAAATCGTAATGTGTTATGGATGGTCTTCTGTAGTCGTAGGCTGGCCATTGGGAGCTTGGGGGTTTTTATGTGTGCCATTGGAAGGAATAAATTTGTTGGAGATGCGGGGATCTCTCTGGATGCCGTAAGGAGGTCAGTGGGTTAATTCTGTGATTGCGCGAGATGTTAATTGGTTCTGTTGGTTCCATACAAGTACCGTACCTTATTGAATTGTGTTTGTCCGTGCCTGAGCCACGTTGAGAGCGATTCTCTCGAATTGCTTGTTTAGCACAAGTATTTGGTTTTGAGGGCGTTTAACTGGTTGACTCTGAGGTATTTTTCGCCTATTATGGGTCTAGTATTTTAGTATCGTGAAATTGTCGCTTGGGGAAGGCGTGGTCTGCATTTGGGCGGCGCTGCTCCATGCTTGGCGTGTGCAAGAGTTATTCTCACTCTCGGTGAACAATGGGCATAAAAGCTTCTTCTATGCAAGAGACTCCTGCGACCAAGCCTCTCTCCTGATAGGCTATTATCTCTAGAATCTTCCTTGATGAGGGAGAGAGGTTCTCTTGGCAATTAATTGTGACGCTGAGACTCTGTAATCTTGTTTTGAGGCCGGAGAAAGAACATTGGAATCACTGGGATTGCTTAAAAACCTCTGTGACAGGTTTTTGTCCCTCCCTCGTCTTAGTTCTGAACTGAACCTCCTTAATTTCAGTTAGGGTAATAACCAAAGAGTTTTTCAGTTGCCTAAACAGTGAATTATACCGGAATCATCGGTTGGGGGTTTGTTAAAGAGATGTTAGGCGGCCCTGACAAGTGCGCATATGAAGAACGGGTTTGGGACTCCAAACCTGCAGGAGCAGACACATTCCGGTCCCTTACTCGCATTATTTTCTACCAGCGGGATGCCATCCGAATCTCAATTCTTCAAGAATATAGTTCTGTCTGCGGTCTTGCGGCACACAACATTGCTCGAGGGAAGGGAGATACGAAGATTTGTAGAAGACAACATAATATTATATGATACGAAAAGGGTGACACTTTTATCAGAGTTTTTTATGGTATTAGGCTCAGGTTGAGCGCTGCCTTAGTCGAAAGACATCCCATGAAGTTGAGGAGGGAAAACTTTGGGGTGGGGGGTTTGGAGTTTCATCTGGGGGGCGGAAGGGGGAATGGGGGAGGTTGTGGAGGAGGGGACTGTGATAGAAGCTTTTGCCCTCGCGGTGGGGGAGTGCGCGGGAGAGATGAAGGCTTTGGTTGAGCTTCTTGGGGCTACGACGGCTCTAGAGGCGCCTGCCGCGAACCTAATAAAGGGATGAGGCTTCGAGAGAGAAGAAGAGGTTTGTGTAGAAGTTGAATCCGAGGCCTCAGTGCCCAAGGCGGAATATTTCTCATGGGGCCCCGGAGATATCGTTTAGAAATGGCTTAACTTATGGGTTGCCTATAGTTTATTTTCCATAATATAAAGGATTTTAGGTTAGGGCTTGGGGGGCGTGTTAATAATACATTTGCTCCTCATGCTAGATAGGGAATTTAGAAATAGCGAGCAGATTTAACATGTTGACATTAACTTCAATGCGGCTTGTGTACTTTGCTTTGGACAACCGTCATTTGGCATCACTCGATCCTCATATGTTAAACACCTGACCAAATGTTATTGTCTTGGCGTTTTGATCATGGGGTATCACTCGCTTTCACGCACTGAAGTCGTTTTGTGTTAAAAATGTTGAAAATGATGGATGCGGAGGTAATGATTGGTGATGAGGGTTCTACGCAGCGGAGAATAATGGCTCAAGTGAAGACACAGTTTGTATTAAGCGGTGAAGAAGTTCATGATTGATGTTGAGAGAAAGGAAAGGGGTAAGGAAAAGTTGAGGGCGGGAAGCGAGAGATGAGGCAGGAGACAGACAGGAAGGAAGGCAAACAAGTAGGAGACAACTTTTCATGGCTTGCGGGTCCCTTTACTAGCGCATAAGTGTACCACTGCGGCCTCAGAGTGCGGCCATTTCCAACAATTGGATTCGATTTACTGGAGATCCTCCTAGGGAACCACCACATTGCATTAAGAAGCGATACGAGGTCCAAAGGATAGTTAGTTTTACCGAAAGAATTGTTTTTGGAACTCTTGCACAAACTTTGACCGATTCCGTGTTAGGATTCAACCAAAATCTCCTCATCACGATTAGCGAACAGACTCCACTATGAAAAGACACTTACCTAAATTAAACACATGCCCACAATCCTCTCCTTTGCCCATGGCACCTAAATAAACGAGTGACTGCGTTTTCCAATATATCACCTCATTGTGCCCCACTGTCTCACCACTACTTTGGATACAAAATTTCCCCCGTTTGTGGTGCGTTCAAGATGGAGACCAAAGGATCTCAGGACAGTGATGTAACAATTAATATTGAGCTCGATGGCTCTCCGAACCATGGGGGGTCGGAGGAGAGGGCCCCTGGGGATGTTCCCCTTGGGTTCTTTGAAAGGCTCCGAAGGGAAAAAGAGAAGGCGCGGGTGGAGAAGGATATCCGGAGAGCAAATGATGAGAAGCGCGGGCTTAGAAGTTATATGGTGATTGTCCCTGTTACTCTTTTATCGATGTCGAGGGCTGATGAGAGGCTGACGGTGATCAGAGGATTATGAGGTATGGGACGGGGTTCGATAGAGGTTTACAGATTGTCGGCTGCGTGGCTTCGGTTATAAATGGAGCTGTCTTGCAAGTTTCTCGCTCATGATGGTAAGGGAGGCAAGCTGACGAAAAGCTATGGGATAGCCCGGTTATGACCGTCTTCTTTGGGCAAATTGTGGATGACTTTTCAGAGTACTTTCAGGAGGGCACAAAAGTCACAGTGGAGGAGTTTAGGAGGAGGATTGGTGCGCTTTGGTGAGTTGGTTTTTGCCCCTTTCTGGAAACAAGTGGTTGTCTGATCTCAGGCTGAAGTCTTATATTTCTCTATCTCTTTCTGGGTAAATTTGTGATGGGATATATCTCTATGGTTGGTTGAATCGGGGGGGGGGGGCGGATTATGGGGATTCAGCTAACACTAATGCCGTGTCAAGGTTTGTTTTAGATATACTGCAGCACGCATCTCAACTTTGATCCGACAAGCCTACCTTCGCGCAGTCTTCAGTCAAGACCTCACTTTCTTCGATAAGCTCGAGGATGAAACTATTCCGCAGGATCAACTGGACCTTCTAAAAAAGGAAGATCTTCTCCCGCCTACTAACAGCAATGGAAGTCCTGGCACCATCGCTATATGCATCACTACTATAGCATCACTAATTCAGGGAGGCATTGGTGAAAAGGTTGGAGGGGTTTTGCAGGCGCTGGCACAAATGATCTGTGGTTTCGCCATTGCCTTTTCAAGGCAGTGGAAACTAGCTGGTGTTTGCTCTACGATGTTGCCGGCAACTGCTCTGGTAATGGTGCTGTGCCTACTAGCTCAGGCGAAGCTTGAATATAGGATGGTCGCCCAAGACGCTAGAGCGGCGGAAGTGGCAGAGGAGGTATTGGGAAGCATTCGTACAACGCAGAGTCTGAATGCACATCATAGAGCTGAGGAGCAATATAAGAAAATTGTTGATGTTGCCAAAGACTGTGGGGTGAAAAAGGCCATTGCCGAAGCTTGTTCGATAGGATTGGGTTTCTTTATTATGTTTGCTTCGTACTCCCTGTGCTTTTTTTATGGCGTACGTCTTTTCAGGGATGGTGTTATTCAGAACCCTGGGGTCATAGTCACGTGGGTTCACAGTGTCCTTCCGTGATTCTGTGTGAAGCTGCTGATGGTGTTTGGTAGAGTTTATTTCGCGATATCTTATGGGGTGTCAGGAATTGTCGGACTTGTTATACCCATGACAGCAATCTCCCGAGCAAGCGCATCGTCGGGACTTATCTTCAAAACAATTGATAGAAAGCCTATTATTGACGCACTTTCAACCGAAGGGCGTGATCCGGATAATCTTCCACCTGGGGACTTGGCGTTGAACAATGTGAAGTTTTCCTATCCAGAGACGAGAGAGAGACAGGGTGTTCATGTTCTGGGCGGTACACGGCACACAGCGATGGGGGAATATCGAGAGGGTCTATCTCTGAAATTCCCTGCTGGAAAGACAACGGCCCTTGTTGGAAAGTCGGGGTGTGGGAAATCTAGCATTGTAGCGCTTCTGGAACGGTGGTATGATCCTCAAGAAGGAGGCGTTACTATCAGCGGTGTTAGTATCAGGGATTTAAATTTGAGACGGTGGAGAAGTCAGATTGGGCTTGTCATCCAGGAGCCCTACCTCTTCAATGGGTCGATATATTTCAATGTCGCCAAAGGGCTAGTGGGAACACAATGGGAAAATGAGAATGAGGAGGTCAAGCTGAAGATGGTTATTGAAGCTTGCAAGCAAGCAAATGCTGTTGAGTTTATCGATAGATTCCCTAAGGTTTCACCACTCCCATGACTGGTTTCGGACGCGGATGATGCTAATACTTGGTAGAAATACAACACTGAAGTGGGAGTTCATGGTATTAGGCTTTCTGGGGGTAGGTGCTATTCGGAACCTCCTAGCTGAAATGCTGTAATCCCACTGACATTAAAGCGGGACGGAAGGTCAAAAACAGCGGATCGCTATAGCACGCAGTATCGTGTCAGATCCTAAGATACTAATTCTTGATGAAGCTACCAGCTCTGTTGATCCGAAAAATGAAAGGATAGTCCAAAGTGCTCTGGATAGGGTCTCCAAAGGACGCACAACAATACTAATTGCACATAGATTATCCACAGTTAGGAATGCTGATAACATAGTTGTACTGGACTCGGGAAATGTTGTAGAATCCGGAACTCATCAGGAACTTCTGGCTCACCCAGAAGGTGCTTACAAGCGGTTGATTGACGCTCAATCATTGCTGTTAGGCGAAGACCCGGAACCTAGTGATGAGTTGGAAACCTCTGGTTTGATCCACGAAAGCTTCGAGGAAGCGGAAGTGACCGATCCTGTGGGCAAGAGCACTGGAGAAGTTGAAAAATTGGGAGGATGCAGGGCGATTTTAAAGGTTTTATGGGAGCAACGAAAGCACTGGATGTTGTTCGTGCTAGGGGTAATTGGCGCCATTGGAGCTGGTAAGAGTGAGCGTTAATAGTGGTGAAGAACGAGTGTTGACTCGATCCTAGGGTCTTGCCTTCCAGTAGGGTCGATATTTTTTGCTCTTATTATGGGCACATTTACCTTCATCGGGGATTTAAATGCATTTGTTCAACAAGGATACCACTGGAGTACAGCATATCTGATTCTGGGTGTCGGAGCTGGGGCATGCCGGTTCTTGATGGCATGGATGTTTCGAGTGGTCTCTTACGTATAAGCCCCCTGAACTTCATAGAGTGACAGGATTGACTCGCAAGTTAGAAAGCTGGAAACTACTACCGTCAAGAATACTTCCATAATATCGTTCGCCAACGAATTTCTTTCTTTGATAAGGAAGGGAATACTGCGGGTGCCCTAGCCTCTCATACTAGTCATGACCCTCTAGCCATCCAGGACTTTTTGGGCGTGGCGATCGGGTTTGGGATTTCGTCCGTGGTCACCCTAGTTGGTAGCTGCACGTTGGCTCTGGTTCTTGGTTGGAAGTTGGCATTAGTTTGCATTTGTAGCGTTGTGCCCTTGCTTGTTGTTGCAGGATACGCGAGGATAAAAATTGAGATGGGTTTTGTTAAGGACACAATGAATATCTTTGGGGACAGCGCAGATTTTGCCGCTGAGGCAGTAGGGGCGTATAGAACTGTGTCATCGCTGGTCATGGAAGAGGATATCAGAAGTCGGTATGCAGAAATGTTGGACAGCCATGTTGGCAGAGTTCTGGAGAGAACTTTGTACTCCTCCATACTCTATTCTGCCTCGGATTCAGTCACCATATTGGCGACAGCTTTGTGTTTTTGGTATGGTGGTGAACTGATGGCGAAAGGAGAATATGGGATGTTTCAATTCTTCATCGTTTATATGACAGTGGTTCAAGGGAGTGAGGCCTCAGGGATCTTCTTTGGGCTGACGCCTAGTAAGTTATATGTCCAATAAATAAAACTGACTGCTAACTTGGGTGCAGACGTTGCTACCGCTATAAGGTCTATCAAGCGCATGTTCAAGCTGCGGGAGAATCCCCCGAATCCTGGTGATGAAATGGATGGGGATTCAAGAGGAGGCTGCGAGATTGAATTTCAGGGCGTTTCATTTGGATATCCTGGGCGCGGGGGCCTACTATATGAGGGCTTGGACTTAAAGATTGAGAGGGGACAATTTGCTGCTATCGTTGGTGCGTCAGGGTGTGGCAAATCAACACTTATCGCTATCTTAGAGAGGTTAATATTTTCTTTTCTTGGGGGACAACAGTGAGCTAACTGGGATGTGAAGGTTCTACGATGTCCAGGCTGGCAAAGTTCTTATAGACGGAAAAGATATCACAACTTTTGATATGGAAAGCTACCGTAACCGCGTCTCACTGGTTGCCCAAGAGCCAGTTCTATATCGAGGTTAGTCGATAGTAAAATACAGATGTGAATTCTCGAAATTAACAGCCATAGGAACCTTATCATACAACGTTAAACTAGGCACCTCCGGCGACAAACCCGAGTCAACCGTAATCGAAGCTTGCAAAGCGGCCCATATCCACGATTTTATCACTTCCCTACCAGAAGGTTTATTTCCCTAGTCCCTTCGTGTAGACTGCATAAAAGCTCATAGTTATAATAGGGTATAACACAATGTGCGGCGCGAAAGGCGTAGGTCTTTCCGGCGGTCAAAAGCAGCGTCTAGCAATTGCTCGTGCCCTGATCCGTGATCCGAAACTCTTACTCCTAGACGAGGCAACCTCAAGCCTGGACACGGAGTCCGAAAAGATTGTTCAAAAGGCATTTGAGGATGCTGCTGAGGGCAGGACCATGGTAGTCGTAGCACATGTTCGTCTTCCCACGTTGGTGCATTCCTGTTTAACTTTCCCGCCTTGTGCCGTGTGGTGAATGGGCTAATATGTAGCTCTTGGTATCGAACTTTTGTGCAGCGACTATCGACAATCCAAAAAGCAGACGTGATTTTCGTCCTTGATGGCGGCAAGATTGTCGAGCAGGGGGATCATGCAAGCTTAGTGAAGAAGCGGGGTGTTTATTGGCAGATGGTATGCGTTCCCCCTCCTGGAGGATTGACTTTGCTTCACGCGTGAGGGCCGAGATGCTGACTTGAGGTGGGGTGATCCCCTAGTGCCTGTCGCAACTTTTGGATAATTGAGTTTGAGTCGAGTTTGAGTAGCATCAGCAACGGGGCCGGGGGGAGGTCCCTTATGAACAATTTTGGGGAGACTTTTATGGAAGCGGTGGGGCTTTATCTACGATGTTGATGCTGTTGCTTTTCTTTGCCCTGCTTTCTCTGGGAGGGGAGGGGGTGCTGTATGTGCCCGCATTCCCTGATAGTTCTCACTAGTGATTTGTTATAGTTTTTTGTGGTAAGTCGGCTGGCTAGGCAAGAGGAGAGTGGGGGTTGGTTTTTTTGGTTGGAAGAATTTACAGACAATTATACACAAATTTGGTAGAACCATCCTGAATAGAATTGCCAAGTTACTATCGGAGAGTAGGGTTTTTATAATAGTATGTTCTTCGCCCCTTTTCCAAAGAGGGGGTTTTTGACTGCTTGGCACACGGCCCAACTATTCAGGTTCTTGCCGTAGCAGGGACGACACGCGGGGTGATGAGTTGGACGTGGAGGGGACCTTATGAAAAGGGAGGAGCAAAGCTAGATAGGAAAGGAGGAGAAGACATATATGTAGAGGAAGTTTTTCAGAACGAGCATTCTTTAGTACGTAACCACCTACATGTCTATGAATGCCTAAGAACTTGAATAAACGGGACTTGTGCTAGGGCGTTGGAGTTGCCTCTCAAATTTAGCTGGATCTGGTGCTTTTTTTTATTTTTTTGTTTATCCCAGGGGGCAGATTTTTGGTATGTTCTTCGTCCCTTTCCTAGAGGGAATTTCGGACTACCTAGCAGATGGCCCGTCTATTCAAGTTTTTACGGCATATATCTAACGCTCCACATGTGCCCAACAGAAGGTCTAAATTCCTACATCGAGTGATATTTATGATTCAAGGTTTGCTAAGCTTGTCGTGTAACAAACACCGATACTTTCCACCTAGTTGGTAACCACCATGCAATTTCCATATTAGGAACAACCCGGAGTTTTCTTTCAGCATCATGGAGCACAGCTATCTCTGAGAAAACAGGAAGATGTTTAGAGAGGGATGAAAATGGAATAGGAACCCAAGCTATGACCATATCAAGTAAGTGGTCAATCCCTACATATTGCCTGAGTGCTGACACAGCCAAGCTGAAGTTGGGCACCAGAAACCGAAATCCGTCGGTTGGCCAACAGGTAACAAAATTCTCAATACCTAGCATCTGGTTGGCTTATGGATCCAAGATCACGGGAATGTCCAACCTCAAATCTCCTGCCGGAGCACTTCAGGATGGGTAAAGTGGGGCGGCGTGAATCGGCCCGATACAATCCCCCAATACAACATCGCGAAGTTGATACTCTTACTGGTGCTCATAAAATCGGGTTTAATCTCGAAATTGCTCCAGTAGTCACTTATGGCACTGTACTTTTCGGTGGTATTATATTATTATCAATGCTGACATGACTTTGAAGCAACAATAGCGAGAAAAAATATCAAATCTATGGGCTACTGGGGACTAGCCCTGGGGTTAATGAGTAACCATTATCTTCTGAGTAAGTGTCAATAAGTGCAGTTTACCCCCCCTTGAATGTTCGCACATAACGTGTTCCGATATATTATGTTCTATCATGCCCCGGTTGTGGGTGTCCATGACTGTGGGTTTGCTGTAGGGAGGGCTGGACCTAAGTTGGCAGGAGTGGTCTCGCTCTCAATACTTGGTGGGAGTGCCAGGCCTGTCCTATTTAGTACCTGCGAGAACGTAGCCCTCGGGTTGGCGAGGCGTTGACAGCTTACTAAAAAACCAGCTGATCGGTGAGGGTTATCAGGTTGTATGTCTCCCTCCCCGTAATTAGATCGTTCAACGCCACCCAAGTCATCTGTGGTGTATTAAAAAAATATCGTGCTTTGAAGGATAAGAGTACTAGTACTAGAGCACACACTTGGGGGGGGGATCGGTCATCCGATCCCCGCGCTACCCGAATGTTAAATGGTTTCCTATTTGAGGAGTCCGTATCCTCAGCATGCGGGGCGGCCAAAATCGCTGGAGCCAAGTGGGCCTAATAAATCGGTGACGGTGGAGTATATAAAGGGAAGTTCTAGAGAGACTTTATTTTCTTTGGTCGCTCTCCGGCACCTGGAACTGGGGCTACATTCTTAGGCAGCACTGGTGTTTTCGTTGGTCGTGATTCCTCGATTACATACCTTCACTTTTTTAAGAGCTCTGGGCACTCTGGTCACTCCTACGGAAGCAGCAACAAAGGTCATGCCTCTGGAGGGCAGTACAACCGGCGGGACAGCGGGTCAAAGAATGGTCCTAAGAATCTAACACATTTTCTTAGGAACGCTGGTAGCAAACTCTCCGATAGTTAATAGCTAACTCAGGGCACAGCGACCTTGGTTTCCTCGGTAAACTTCCTGCCTGAGGCTGCGGTAGTACCCATAAGGGAGACACCGGGGGGCGAGTAGTGCCATCAGGAAGCTCCATCAAGACTCCAATGGATATTGGCTGAGAGAAATAAGACATTCTGGATATCTCGCGATAGGCATTGTGAACCAGACTCCCTGGTTGGCTCTTGGCCACCAATCCTGAATCCACCATTAGCAGGGGTGTTTGGGTGACGTCGCTTCCGCCACCGTCGTCAGTGCCCTAGGCAAACTCGCCGACCAGCTCAGAACAACCCGAACGTGAAAGTTTCGGTTTATTTCACCTCCTTATTTCCTCAGGCCATGCCCATAACTAGATCGAACAGGTTACTCACGGGACAATATAGGTGACCAAGATCCTCCCAATGAACTCTGGCCGCTATGGAGTATGCTTAGGGTGCAATCAACTGGAACAGCGCTATCGGCTGACGGGCCCGGGAAAGAGCACCGGCCAATCTCCCGCCGCTGTCCCTAGCCGGTTCCCGAATCCCCGTCATCTTCTGACCATCAGCGGTGGCATGCACCCGAACTGCAGCAATAACAACAAGATTTCTGCCAAGTGGCTCCAGCCTCTCAAGATCGTTATTACGGGATAACTTATATGTGGCTGAACCCCGAAACCCGAAACCCGCTTGCAACTAGGAGGATAGAGCAAGCTATCATAATACAAGTGTATTGGGGTAAGCCACCAGGGAGTCCAAACTGTGCTCGCAGGAATTGAAGGATTTGTTTCGGGCTCTGGAAGCGCATGTTGGGGTCACTATGGGAGCAGCTAACAAATTATTATAGACCTACCTTTCTGTCGAAGTGTACCGTACCGTACTCAACATAAGTGCCTGCCTAAGGATCGATGAAAGTCTATGTAAGTGGCTGCAGGCCCCGGGCTGGCTTACGCAACATTCTTCAACAATCCAATCCGATTCGATTTTCCAATCACCGCCGAACAAGGAAGTTGTCCCTCGATTTCGATCAAATTTCGCTTCTTACATCCACAGGGATATGAACAAATTATCACCCTCAAATACGCCCAGACCATCAGACCCGAGAAGATGGCTAATTGTTGGATACCGTGATTAGAGTAATGTTTCTAGAGTCGTTGTCTAGGGTTAGGGTTACAACCAGTTTGAACTTATAGAACCGGCCCGCCGCGAATCGACACCTCCCCCGCAACCCCGCTTTTGATACGAGCTCACACCTCCCCATTGTTTGCAGTATCGGGGAATTAGATTGCAATTAGCCTGAAAAATAAGTCGAGTTTTGAGCAAGTTTATTCTTGTGATAGCACATTCAAGTGGTCGCACGAGTGATACCCATGATGCACTCTTGTCCAAAGGAGGTCGGGTGCAGCTAATACCCATCTCTGCCGGTGCTCCCAACACCACTATTAAATGGATTTAGAGGCATCACACTATTCGGAGTCTGGATATCCTATACTAGGGTTGCAGCAACGGACTTGAGGTTGCCGGAGCGGAAGCCCAAGTTGTGAGTATGCCGTGCTGTTTTATAATTGACATGATTCTCTCGTTACTCTGAGCTAGGGTTCCTGATATGTTACACCATAAATACATCGCAGGGTTCAGCTGTGATAGCAGAGCGGAATATGACACGTCAATCATTCATGAGGTAAAATCATAATCGAGACGTCAATTTTCTTATATTTAAAAAGGGATGTTCTTCCATACTTTTCAATTCCAAGTTTTCTTTATACTCTCCACCCTAACGCAAGGAAAACGCTATCAACAATGTCCGGAGCAACAACTCTCGAAGGAAATCCCCACAACCTCCCCTTCAAATCCCTTGTAGCAAGGTATCTTGTTAAGAAAGCTGTCGTGCGCTGCCAGATCAAATTTCCACCTGGAGCTCCACTTGTCCTCCCACCAAACGAGGCCCCCGAATACAACCCCATTCCGGATAGATACTCAGTGGGCCCTCCCCTCAAGAGTCTCCCGATATGTATTATTGGTGCTGGGGTAGCGGGGCTGTACACCGCCATGCAGCTAGATCGCCTTGGGCTTCAGTATGAAATCATCGAAGCCTCCGGCCGTCATGGAGGCAGAGTTTACACATACCATTTTGAAGGCAAAGAGAACCACGATCCCGAAACCCCAGAGGACTGCAAATTCCATACCTATTATGATGTTGGCGCTATGAGATTTCCGCGGATCAAGGTAATGGATCCTGTTTTCAAACTGTTCAAGGAGTTAGACCTCGATAAGGATGGAAAGATCATTAAGTACATCATGGAGGCACGAGGCAATGTACAATTGTTCAATGGCAAGTGCTTAGAACCTGGCTATCGGTGTCCATTGAAGGGGTTCTAATTGTAGTAGGCCAGAAGGTTATTGCTGGGGGTCCTGACCCCGGAAGTGATCCATTTCGTGTTAGCGTTTGCAACGGAGGGACTGTAAGTTTCTGAGTGATAGCTATACCGGGTGGGACTGATATTTTCTAGGTCCCAGACAAATACCTCACGTTCACTTATACCAGGCCCAATGGAAGAGTGGTAGTGGGTGTTGAGGCACTCCTGGCTGAGGCTTATGACCCTTTCAAAGAGAGGCTTATCGAGGATTTTGAAAAAGGATGGGAGCACCTCATGAAATACGATAACCACTCGGCTCGAACCTACCTAGGCCAAGTCAAGGGTCATCCATTCAGCGTTATTGGATGGATGGAAACTATGGATACTTCAACATTGAGCTATGACCTAGCTTTCTCCGAGGTATGAATCACACATATGCTAAACCCAAATCTCTAAAAAAAACTCACACCGCCTAGACAGTTATTGACTCGCTTGACTTCGATTACCCCTTCGGCCCCAACGATCCCCCGGATGCTGTTGTGGAATGGGCCTGTGTTGATGGCGGAACCTCCATAGTAACAGACCGCATATGGGACAGGGTCAGCACGAAGCCTCTCCTCAACCGCCGGGTGACGGCAATCGCAGTGGACAACCCAACCTCTAACAATCCAAACATGAAAATCAGTGTCCAAGGTCACCCGGAATACGATGAAAAAAGATACTCCCATGTTATCTGTACCGCTCCACTCTCTTGCATGCGCGTAATGGACCTGGATCAGGCCGGATTAGACTATGCCCAAAATCAGGCACTCCGCTGCCTAGGATATGGCGCTAGCATCAAGGTTGGAATAAAGTTCAAGACAAGATGGTGGGAAGAAACTTCCACACCCGCCATGTTAGGTGGTGTCAGTTCTACCGACAGGCCCAGCCGAATCGTAGTGTATCCAAGTTACGGACTCAATGATCCGCAGGACGCCGGCGGAGTTTTGATCGCTAGTTATTGCTGGACACAGGACGCGTTGAGGCTGGGTTCTCTGATCAAAGGGAATGGAACAGATGAGGAGAAACTACTCTTGGATATCATCTATAAGGATCTCGCTGAGTTGCACGGTCAGGATCCGAAATGGTATAAAGACCAGACACTGGGTCACCATGCGTACGATTGGTACCGTGATCAGTATAGCATGGGTGGTAAGTGCTGTATTCCATTGGCTCTCGTATCGATAGGATCCTGATAGCAGTAGCATTTGCCTCCTTCGGCCCGGGACAGTTCAGCAATATGTACCCCGATCTTACCAAGCCAGCGGCGAAGGGAAATCTTCATTTCGTCGGCGAAGCAACTAGCACGCATCACGCTTGGATTTCAGGGGCACTAGAGTCTGCCGACAGGGGTATTAATGAAGTATTGGTCAAAGAACAAAGGACAGATCTAATAGAGAAGCATGCCAAGAACTGGGAGGAAGGAGAGGTGGAGCAGGGATATCAAGCTGCGTTGCAATGCCTGCGTGGCATACTTGGGGTTTAGGCGGGGCAGTGCTCTCACAGCTATTAGCTAGTATTCAATATTGATAGTCGGATATCCGATGAATTTGTGCACAACCCTCGTATTAGGCCTCGAAATAACTACCGTATCTCCACCGTGTCCGTCTTATCATTAATTCTGTAATATCGCTAGAATCTCTAGTCCATGATAAAGCGTACCAGTACTCGAGTACAGTACGGCACCTATGACAAGTCGCTTACTACTACGAGCGTTTAGAAACCCAAATGTAGGAGCACAAGGTTGTGATACAAAAGAAATCCCACCAACCACCATAACAGACACGCCGAGCTGAAAATAAGGCGAAATTATCAAAACCCCACTTTGTAGCGACATTCCCTCATCAGAAAATACTGGTATTATAAGCTACATCAAAACCAGGTTTTCCATCCCTTTCCCCGACCCGCTCACCGCGAGAGTGAAATGAGGTGGGCAGACACATATGATAATTACCTTACTTCGCCTCCCCCCTCCCCCTCCCCATTTACGCGTAGGTTACCGTACCTTACTCGAGTAGCCTCCCGGAGATTCACGAGGCTATTTACCAAGAAAACGAGAAAAAAAAGAAAAGAAAAGAGTAAAAAAAAAACCTAATTCAGGAACCGCAAAATCTGGTACAGTGTTATGGTACCGTACCAGTACACTTCACCCCGCTTGCGCGCGCGCACACGCATCCCGAGGCTAGGAGTTGGGGCGAGGATGTGCACCACATTACGATTGCCGTTGTGCACAGTACGGTACGGCTCTGGTAGCGCGTGCGCAGGTCTGGATAAAGATGAGCATCTTCTATTACTTTTTGCGGGACGGATGATGAGGAATGGATAAGGCTCACGAAGGATCACTCGAAAGGGGGTTTCAGTTGGGTGGCTATTTACGATGGTGGTAGCAGGAGACGCTTTGGGCAAGGGAATATGGTAGACGAATGTGCGAGGGAGTTTGAGGCTCAGCATCCATACCCATGGCTCTTCAATGGATCCAGGGTTAGGGTTTTCAAAAGTGGCCGAGGGATTACTCTTGGTCGATCAAGTGTCTCACATCTGCGAGGATTATGACCAGCAAATGCAGCGATTTGAAGAGGGTTATCCATATGAAAGGGACGAGTCCAGCTCTATCAGTGCGTCTACGGGTGCTCGAGTCGTATCACCAAAGGTGGGGATCAGCGCGGGAAAGCTGCCTTACGACCACTCATCATGCGTTGAGCACCGCGAGCTTAAGGCCGCAGCCTAGCATGAATGCTCCTCTTCCGCCGAAACAACAAAGTTTTCCGTGATTGGTGAATCAACCAATGCGTTGAACAACAAGCGAATGACACCAGTCAAATCAGGCTACGTATCTTGCGCCTACTTGTAAGAGGGTAACCTATGATAACCTGCGCTCTTCCGGCTCAAGCCTTAAATTGGTGCTTTTGCGCGCTCATTTATTAGGTTTGGATGGGAGCTATGGCACATACAAACAATTGCACCTGCGCTGCTTTGCTTGGAGTGCCTGCCAGCACATGTTGCCTTACGGGCTTGGGTGCGCAGTGGGGATGGAGAGAGGGAGAGAGGGAGGGAGAGAGAGAGCGTGAGCGGGACGGTTGTGTGTTATAAAAGAATGGTCTGGCACCAACTCAGGGCTTGGAAACGAACCATTCTATTCAGGTCTCCCCCCTCCCCTCCCCCTCCCTCTCTTCTATTTGCAAACTGTTTATATATCTCGCTTGCCCCTCGTCTTCTCCTCCCCACTTTGTGAAATTTAGCTACCCTCCCCTCCACCTTTTAGCATTTTTTGTCGTCGGACGAATTATTAGACATCATGTCGACGGAGGCTCCTTTGAGACTCTACATTTCACCACTTACTCGCCCATACACTATTCCCTTCCGGAGGGCACAAACATTCGATGTTAGCGATTCCTTGCCCCCCACCCCCATCTCTTTAAATGTTTCCTAGATTGTGTTATCAAAAGCTAACGAGAAACTCAGGACTTCCGCACGACAGCAAACAGAATTCTCGTCTCGTGCATTGAAACCGGCGAGCTTCAGGCCGGCTGCTCCGAGAGTGTTCCGCAGCCAAACAACTGGAATGTGGTAGAAGAAACAGGGGCAATCGTTAGTTCCGTTCTCTGGCAAGACCTGGTGGTCCCTGGCGGGACCTACTGTCTTCTCCCTAGACAGGAAATTGCCGCCATGTCGAGCCCGATGCGGACCAGTCAGAGTCATAGTTCCACCACAGATTCCACTGCAACTACACGGAGCAGAAGCACCAACGCGATATCGTCAGCTTCTATTTCGCCGGTTTCCTCTTCGTCGGGGTCGGTATCATCTGTTGTGTCCGGAAACGAGATCCGAGGCGCATCTTATCGCGATGCGCTTTCGACTGCGGCCATTGGCACTGGGAGACCAACCTCGGAATCGAATTACAGCTTCTTCGGGGGCGATGACGAGAGCGGCGTGCTTTTAGGATCCGAGAGTCCTTCTTCCTCTTGTTCTCATCCTGTAGGAAAGCGAGACGATAGCCACACTCATCCCCAGACACAACACCAGAGCTCACCTAGCATGCTCGCCGCCCGATCCCTCGTCACCAGCGGAAGCCCCTGGTCAGCGGTCGTTGCAAATGGCCTCTCTCCCCAGCAATCCCATCATCAAACTCAACAGCACAATTCCAGCACCCACCCCGCCACCGCCAGCAACAACAACAATAACAACAATAACCCCAGATCGACAGCTGTGAGTGACTGGACGGTGGTTCAAGCGCGCAAGCCCGTCGCCCAACCAACCATCAAACCCCTCGTCCAGATCAAGGTGTGGAAGAACGAAACCGTCCCATCTAGCGCTAGGAGTTACACCATTCCCCCGACAATGAGCGTCGGGGCATTCATCGAGCGGATTGGCGGGCGCGAGGGCTGCCGCGTGCAAGAAATGAAGAGAGTCAGGGAGGGATTCTTGCCCGGGTTGACTTACATGTGGGGTACACAGAAGTCCATAGAAGACGTTGGCTGGGCGGATAGGAAGAGGGGCACTGTAGGGGTCTATTTGCATATGCCGCCGAGGTTTGACTAACCACTAGCACGAGGGATTGGGGGGAGGGTTCACTCTTTTTCCCACGGTATTGCTATTTAAAACTTGTTTTTGCTTTTCTTGTTTTCTTTCTCTTTCAATCACATTATACCGGTATTACATTGTTCATTTTCCATCCGTTACTCAAGTCATTCCAATACTCGCAATTACACGTTTGGTTGTCCAATCTCCATCAATCATCTAGGCTAGCTGAACGGGTAAGAGCACAACTTGCGCGAAATTAAATTAGGATACCACCCGAGCAATTTACCCCATATGCACCGTAAATCCCGTGTCCCCCCCACCTTAAGTAACCTGCCCAATTCAAAACTTTCAAAACAATCACGTGGCAGAGTGATAGCGCATGATCGTACACACTTCAAACCCCTCTCCCGCTTTGACCATGCATAACATGATACGACACCAAGCAAGTACGGATAGCTTCAAGTTGGGTGAAGCTGCCATGAAATATATGGATGTTATGGGTGGCGTAAATCAAGCAACCAATAGCTCAAACAGCTCAAGAGGAATCGAGAACGAAACGATTCTCGGGTGAGATCTGCGAGGTGGGGTTACTGGCATGGATGAATGGAGAGTACGAGTATCATAGAGCAGTTACTAGCGCGATCTCCGCGGCGGTTGCTCGAGTGCACGGGTGCGCTAGGTTGCGTGTGTGGGAGGGGAGGAGTGAAGTGTTCGGGAGGGTAGCGTAATCGATGGGGTGCATGAAGGATGGGCACGAGCGCTCTACTCGGTAGAGTACCGGTACTGTACGAGCACTCGAGTACTGGTGCATGGGGTTGGTCTGGGCTCGTTACTGCGTTGTTTATGTGCTTGCTGATCCCGATAGGGTTCGGGGTGGTGGTGCTTGGGCGATAAAAGCGGTCGCATTCTGCGGGTGTGGTGCCGGTATGATATGGGTGATGCTGCAAAGGGTAGTGAAGCTCGGGAGCTTAGCTTATGATAGTGATTACTAAGCTGACTTATCCAAGAAGAAAGTCTTGGCGTGGATGTCTGTTACACTATAATAGTTCTATCATATTATTATATACCAGGAGAGAAACTTATCGTGACTTTTCACAGCTGAATTTTGATAATCACTCTATCTCGTACTATAGTCTTTAAAGCGTGGGTGTAGTTGTAAGATGCGGTGCTACAAACCGTAGTAAGCATCCCAATCAACACTTTGAGCCGCAAGTCTCCGTTGCTATGAACAACAGGCTACAGGTAATAGCAAGGCTGCCTCGAAGTGCTCGCCTTAACTTACCCCTCCAACTTTGGTTCTAGGCACTCCTCCCCCTACTCATCTTCCACCAACTCCCCCCATCACTGAATCTCCTAGGAACAGAAAACTCAACCGAACCGTCATCATGACAGACGCAGGAATTCCCACCCACCGTAAGCTCCCGCTCCCTCTATAGGCCTGCATAACTAACATCCCCCCCCATTACAGTCCTAGCCGACTCCCCCCCAACCATTTGCCGTCTGGAAGTCGCTCCGCATTTCGCAGCCTTGACCCTCAAAGAAAAGCTCTACGCACATCATATCTCCCGCGCCTCCTTCCTGGGCACACGTGTGACCCTCCGTCAAGTCTCTCCAGAAAGTGAGGCAATCTACGATCTTATACTTGCCCTGTACGCCGCGTGCGCTGGGGACTGGAAAAGGCTCGCTTCCGGGAGCTCCGTTAGCGAGCAGGACGTGCAGTACTGGCTCGAGTATGCAACGGCATTCCTCGCCTCGTTGGGGAACTACAAGTCCTTTGGGGACCTGAAATTCGTGCCCCGCATTGTAAAGGCAGAGCTACGTAAATTGGTGGAGTATGCTAGTGACGAGGCGAGGAAGTTGTTTGATGGGGTTGAGGAGGTTATGTATTCGGTTGTGCCAGAGGAGAAGAATTTGATTGGGTATATTGATGCTGGACATGTTTCGGCTTATTACCCGGACTCGCCGAGCATCACAAAGCCAGAGATTGAAGAGGTGCAGGCAGTCACGGCTGCCAATGGGATACTTGTCGAGAATACGAGGCTGAAGAAGGTTTCCGACTCTGAGTTTCATTTGCTGTTCGCGTCTGCGGAGACGAAAGTACCGGAGGGGCAGAAGACCGAGTTTGTGTTTGGTGAGGGTGGGAAGAAGAAGTTGAAATTGGTGTACGGGGATTATGCAGAGTTGATGAAGAAAATATCTGCAGAGTGTCGGGCTGCGGCAGAATACTCGGCGAATGAGAACCAGAGAAAAATGTGGGAGGAGTATGCCCGGTCGTTTGATATCGGGTCTATTCAAGCGCACAAGGAATCTCAGAAGTACTGGGTGCGGGATAAGGGCCCCCGGGTAGAGGCTAACATTGGCTTTGTCGAGACGTATCGTGATCCAGCTGGCGTTCGCGGGGAATGGGAAGGGTTTGCAGCAATGGTGAACGAAGAGCGGACAAGAACTTTCGGAGAGCTAGTCAGGCGTGCAGAGGACTTTATCACGATGTTACCATGGGGCAAGGATTTCGAAAAGGACCACTTTTTGAAGCCCGACTTCACAAGTCTGGAAGTTTTAACATTCGCTGGGGCGGGAATCCCGGCCGGTTCGTACACCCCGCTCACCCACCCCCGACAACCCAAACTAACTGGAATCAGGCATCAACATCCCAAACTACGACGACATTCGCCAAGAAATCGGCTTTAAAAACGTCTCACTAGGCAACGTCCTCTCCGCCCGATCCCCAAACGAAAAAATCACCTTCCTAAAACCCGATGACGCCACCCTCTACTCCAGGCTCCAAAGGCCCGCCTTCGAAGTCCAAGTCGGCGTTCATGAGCTGCTGGGCCACGGCACGGGAAAGCTCCTGCAGGAAACCTCCTCAGGTGTGTACAACTTCGATCACGCTAACCCGCCCATCAACCCGATCACAAACAAGCCAGTGGAGACCTGGTACAAGCCAAGCGAGACGTGGGGCAGTGTGTTCGGCGGCCTCGCGGCCTCTTACGAAGAGTGTCGCGCGGAGTTGGTAGCAATGTACCTCGGTGTAGAAAAGGACCTGCTATCCATTTTCGGTCATGCAGATGACCAGGAGGCGGAAGACGTACTGTACATCGAGTACCTGCAAATGGCACGCGCGGGCCTGCTCTCCGTCGAAACCTGGGACCCCAAGAGCCGGAAGTGGGGGCAGGCGCATTCCCAGGCCCGCTATTTCATCCTGCAGGTGTTCATTTCTACCGGGGATGGATTTGTCACGTTTTCGCACTCGCTACCGGATATGTCGGATCTCACTATTTCTATTGATAGGAGCAAGATCCTGACACATGGGCGGAAGGCTGTCGGGGAATACCTGACAAAGTTGCACGTTTACAAGAGCACTGCGGACGTCCGCGCTGGTAGCGAGCTATATAACCGCATGACCGAGGTTACCAGTCAGTTTGAGGGTTACAGAGAGGTAGTTATGAGGCTGAAGCAGCCGAGGAAGGTTTTTGTACAGGCGAATACTGTATTGTCTGGTGAGGATGGGGTTGAGTTGAGGGAGTATGAGGATTCGGTAGAGGGGATGGTGAAGAGTTATGCTGAGAGAGGGGTTTGAGAAGGCGGGGCATAGGCACAATAGATACCTTTGTGGGTATGATAGATTGACAGATAGGGTAGTTGGGAGCTAAAGTTTGTATGATAGTACTGAACTTGATCTCTAGCTATAGATTACCAGCCAATGGAGACCTGCATCAAGAGGAAGCCCCTCCGTCTTTGAGGGTGCTATGTACTTTTCCCTTTACGGGAAGGGTGAGAAGATTCTCTTAAGAGATTACGCACGGGGAACTAATTCCATCGATAAGCTAGGCTTTGCAGGACGCATACCACAAGCCGTTAGGTAAAATCCCTAACACCAAAATGTCTCGAAACAGGTGGGCATCCGGAATCGCCATGAACGGGATACCTCACCGCCACAGACGAATCCCTAATCCCATCCACAAGCCATACCACCACCACCACCACCACCATTCCGCTAACACTAAAAAGCCCCCCAAGGGCCTACCTATCTAATGTATCTATTCAGCACCGCATAACCAGATCTCCCCCAACGATTCTCACCAACCTCCAGATAGGACGTGGGAAGTATTATAATACAGACTGCTACACCACCGCCATCCAGAAGCTCCTTTTTCCCAATTCCCTGAACCCCACTTTTCCCCTCCCATCTATGACACTTGGAAGAATGATTACAGGGCAAACCGACCCGAGCCGAACTATGGTATGTACCGCAGCCCCCAGATAACTTCATCGTGGGGACAAACAAACAATACTGAACTGCCAACCCCCCCCTCCCCCCTCCCCCCACCTCCTCGAAGACTGTTCGCGCTCCACCTAGAACAGTTTCTAAACAAATTGGAACCTCCCGGAAATGTGTGATTAGCCATCGCAGTGCTGCCTCCGCCACACCATCCTATCACTCGGGCGGTAATCACCCCCCTGCCAAAGGGCTAGTACGGCCTTCACGATTGCTATAGATGTTTCTCCATCCTTTAACACGAGGATACGCACGGTGAGCCCTGAAAAGACCGGGTTGGGGGGAGAGTTAGGTCCATTGTTCATTACAATGCTCTCGTTTGCCGTTGGTGTCTGCTGCTGGGCTTCTTCTTTTCCGCATACATGTCCTGTCTGTCTGTCTTGTCTGTCTGGGGTTTCGCTTAGCTGTCGTGGGATTTCGCCTTGCTTGGTGTGATACTGACTAGTCCCGTTGGAAGTCGGTTGTGCGCGGGGGCTGGGAGACCGGGGTGAAGTTGTATGGGTTTGTGTATTGTTGGTTGGTTGGTTGGTTGGTTACTCGGTATATGTGATGATATTATAACACACACCGCTTTAAGATAGTCCTGCTCGTACCGTATAGATAAACGGCGCTAATATATTTATAATATGACTTATTGTTTCTTGGATCCCCCATGCACCGGATAGTGCGGCGGGTGGTCGGACGTATACCCGTACCTCCCACCACGTGGAAATAATATTTCTAGCAGCACCAGCGAGATCAAGTCCGAGTGATATAATATGACGAGAAAACAACCTCTTATTCCTACCTATTATATCTGCCTATAGTACTCGAGTACAGTACAGTGCCATACTCACACTCCGGATATGCGTGGGCAAGGAAAGAAATGAGTGAAATTATAACCAAAACTAAAACCCTGTCCTCCGTTTCTTCCTAATGACCTTCCTCCCCGCACTGCCACCACCAAACACTCCCCTCTCTGGCTGGGTGCTCACTACCATCTCCGGCTGTGAGCTTCCCACCGTCGACACGGTAGTCCCGGCAGGAGGCTGCGAGCCTCCCACTCTCACAACTCCGACTGCGGCGGCCTTCGCTCTCGCCTCAGCGAAACTCTTCCTCCTTCTCCTCCTGCTGCCACTACTTTCGCTTCCGGTACCAGCGACACCCAATCCAGCGCCCGGCTCTAGGGGGCTCTGTCCGAGGGTCCAGGCGCTAAGCACGTTTTTCATTCCGGGAGGTAAGATGACGGGTGAATCTACGTTTGCGTATGTTCTGATTTTCTCGACGGATTCCCTGACGGGGATGGGTTGGTCTTCGTCGGGCGCTGGTGGTGGCGGTTCCTGGGGGAGTAGGTGTATGCCTATGCTTGCTAGGTATGTCTCCAGCGCGAGTGTACGGATGAGTCTTTCACGACGGAGGAGGATTTTCGGGTCTGTGTCCTTTGGCAGTGGTGTAAGGTAGATCTCCATTAAACCGTCGTAGGTTTCCTGGAGGCTGGGTGTTTGGTCGGTGGTAGTGGCGGATAGGGGGGTGATTGCGAATTCTGAAAACTGTTCTGAGCGCAGGACTGCCTCGATTGCTGTTTGTGTGTCTTGGAGGTCTGGGAACAGGTTCTTTGGTGGGTGGAGGTTTAGTAGAGAGATAACGCCTAGATCACCCCTTTCACGACGCTTCGATAGGAGCGCTCTTAGTTCGGCGATGTACGTGTCCGTCGACTCGGCGGTTTGCATCGCTTCTTCGCCCTGGACGTATGCGTGCTCGTAGATATCTCCGAGGTTGGTTCTTCGGCGGGAGGATTTCGCGTCGAGGAGTTCTCTTAAGAGGACTTTGTCCCTCTTCGGGCCTTTGGCCTCGGCATCTTCCTCGTCGTTTTCGGAGGAAGTGTTGGTTTCTCCGTCTTCAACTACGTACATACCACTCTTGACACCAATGCCTGTTAGATGCTCCCTGGTTCTTGGCTCCAGGTTTAATTCTCGCTCTTTCGGCGCCCCCTCATCCTCCGCCTCGCTGTCACCAGGGCTTGCTGGGGAAGGGGAGTAGGAGTACAAGCGCTGTGATATAGCTAGGTCTTTCCCTATGGAGAAGGCGCTAAAGAGTTGTTTTTCGGAGCGGAGGGTGGTGTTTTTGTGGAGCTTGCAGGGGAGGATGGAGATGCTATAGGTTAGAGGGGTGGAAACGTTTTTGTGTAAGTATGGTGGTGGAAGGTGGGTTTGTGGGCCGAACTGCGTTGGGATGGGTGTCCCGGCGGGGTTGAAGGCGATAGAAGTGATTAGCTGGTTTAGCCGGGAGTAGATTAGGGCATTTATTATTGCTAGGAGGGGGCTGTTAGCGTTAGTTGAAGTAGAAATCGGAGGGGGAGGGGTACAATCGCTTAGGTTGAATAGTTCCAGTGATAGTAAGGCATCGGATTCATGACGGTAGTGGGGGAGGGTCATTAGGGGTATTTTAGGTTGGCGCAGGTCCAGCCAATGTAGATATCGTGACGTCAAGACGAAAGCATCTGTACTAACAGCTGCCGGCGGTCCACGTTTAAGATCAAGTATTCGAACATTGTAGTCAAGTGGTATCCCAATCTGCGAAATGCTGCTTGGCTGAGCCTATTACACCTCCAAGTCAGATCGTCTTCGTAAGAAAGTTTGGTTTAAGGCTCACTCTTAAATCAAAAACCCCAGCCCTCTTCCTCCCAGCAACCAAAACCGTATTCAAATCTCCACCCCAGCAAAGCCTCCCCCAACCACCAACTACATCTTCACTCCCATCATCCGTCGGCATTCTCCCGTTTGCGTACTCCTTGACAATGTAGTCGTTCCCCCCCTTCCTCTGCCGCCCCTCTGTATCCCAGACCTTCCACCCTCCCTTCTCATCTAGAACAGCAAACTGCTTCTCAAACCAGGGATTAAACTCAACATGGGCGTGGGTGTTCCCGTACATATCTTCATTCCTGATCGTGAGCAACTTCTTCGGCCAAAAGCGGTTGGTCATGCCCGGGAGCGGAGTTTGCAGTCTCGTCGGCTTAAAGATAGTTGTGCCGACTAGAGTTCTGACCGCAAGGTACGGTCTCCCCATCTCGTCGTCTGCGCCTCCAGCGAAGATGATCTGGCGTATCGGTGACCAGAATTTGTGTGCTATACAACCTTCCTCTCCCGGGCCGACTAGTATCCTGGGAATTACTGTCTTCCTCTTCGTGCTCGTGTCGCCATCGTCGACTATTTTTCCGGCCACCCCTGCCACGCCTAATTCATCACCCACAGCACCCATCGCGAATGCCGCCGTATCCACCATACGTGTGCGTTTGTTCTCGGCGTCTGTGGCTTTGCCAAAGTCCAAGAGCTTCCCGATAGACGTGTCTGTTAACTCGGCGTGGGAAGATACCAATTGAGATTCCTCGAGTAGGTCGCCCAGGATATCCACCGCTGGGCCCATCTCTGGAGTGTCTACAGAGACGCACCGTGACCACCATGCCCGACGCCGGGTTTGGTTTGCTGTATTTTGTTGTGAGGGCGGGGGGAGGTGACGGGTTGGAGGGAGGACTTCTTCGGGGGTGGTAACAGGGTGGAGGGTGCGTGTTGGCGGGGGTGGATCGGTTAATGTTTGGAGCCATCTCTTGTGGCCAGGGGAGTATATTGTTGAGTGTGGGGGGTGGAGGGGGAGCATTCTTGGTGGGGAGATGGCTGTTATGGGTTTTGGTTTTGACGTAGACCATTTGTGGTTAGGAATCTTGCATGAGGCTCTGCGGGTGTGGCGCAAGGCAAAGTGCAGGGTAGTGACTCGGTGGGAGAAGCGTTAGCGTGGGCAGTGAAGACGGACAGTGACTGTGTGCTTGTAAATGTCTTTATGTCGTGCTTGATCTAAACCTAGAGCCGACGGAACAAAAAGGTGGCAGCCAAAAAGGGCTTCCCCTAAAGACAGTGTTCTTTGTCCAAGCCCCAAGTGGTAGTCTATATTGTAGAGGTCAGAAGTCCACAGGTTCCTGATACATCCTACCGAATCCCCAGGGCTCGCGACAACGATAGTATCATATCATATCATATATCACACTTTAGCCTACCATAGCAAAGGGCTTTTTGTATAACTCCCGAAATCTCATTGCACTATCAGCTATCATTCTATGCCCCATCCGAAAATCCTGCCATCGTAATAATAATATACAGTAATTTCCGCGCAAACAATCTCACCAAACCTGAATACTGTACTTCTCTCACAGGGCATGGTTCTTCAAAAGAACCAAGAAGGCCACGGGCAGTGCCCTACCATACCGGATATGTACCCAACACAGGAAAACCCCATCCGCCCCGCATGAAGCTAAGAGAAGGAAATTTCCACAAATGCTGGCCGCACTCCACCCCAATTACAATCCTAATCAACACTATCTCAATAACATGTCAAAGGCGTTATGAGTGTTATCGAACACGGGGATGCTGTGAGCTTGCACATTTGCGGAGGCCGAATGTTTGAAGGAAGGGAGGGGGGGGGTACTGGGAGGGCAGTTTCTAAATTCAAAGAGTGTTTAGGAGTAGAGAGAAGAGAGGGGAGCGAAGCTAGGATATCATAGCACCGGTGTTGTGCTTGTTAGAGATTGCGCATGAGTAGAGGGGTTGGTCTTGTTCAGAGCGGTCGGGTTTAGGGTTGGATACCGTTCTGTTCGGCGTGGTGTCATCGGGTCGAAACAAGAGTATCATTCAGTGGTGAGAGCGGGGGGAGTTTTTTTCTTCCGCGTTCTGGTTCGCCTAGGTGCAAATGCCATTGCCTCTTTTGGGATAGGATAATCGTAGACTTCCATACTGGCGGCCGAGTCCGTAGGTCACCGTTTATGTGTATCATAGATGCCTAAGCGGAAAAAAGCTCAATACCCTAAAACAGCCACTAGCATCTTACTATGCCCTGTAATACAGCATTCATAATAATATTATCATATAAGAAGCTCCCTATTCTCAATCACGTTCTAGAGCAGTGGGTTCTCATGCACCCGGTCTTCTAAAGGCTTGACACCCTCCCTGTTCATTTTCCGAGAGACCTCCTCCACATCCCTCCAAACCCTCAAGACATTCTCCCCGGCAATCAAGCCAGCCTGGCGATCCGTGACCCCTCTCCTCAACAACTCCTCAAACAACTTTGGATACTTGGAAACATCCTCCAGTCCCACCGGAACCATCCCAATTCCATCGAAATCCGAACCAATGCCAACATGCTCCCAGCCAATCTTCTTCCCAATGTATTCCACGTGATCCGCTATGTCTTCTAATCTCGCCTCGCCGTCACCGCACTTGACGAACCTTGGGTAAAAGTTCACCATCACGACGCCGTTGTTCTCCTTAACCTTTTCCAGTGCCTCATCCTTGACGTTGCGGGGGTGGTCGCAGAGAGCATATGCGGAGGAATGGCTGTAGATTACGGGGGCACTGGTAACCTTGAACGCATCCATCTGTGTATGGTGCGAGGTATGCGAGAGGTCGACGATCATACCTAGGCGGTTCATCTCCCTAACGATGCCTTCGCCGTCGCCGCTAAGGCCTCCCCAGAGAGTATTGTTCACGGGGAGCGCGCTGTCGGCGTATTTATTATTGCAGTTATGAGTTAGCGTTACGTAGCGGACTCCGAGGGAATGGTAGAGACGAAGATTAGAAGCTGAGTTGCCGATCTGGTGCAAGCCTTCAGCACCCATGACTGAAGCGATCTTGCCATGGTAATGTGCGTGTCTTACGGCAAGGGGAGAGGATGTTAGAGCGAGGTCGGGGTATGCGTCGACTAGGCGGCGGACCAGATCTATTTGTTGTAAAGTGGTTTGCACGGTCGGGTAGTAGACCTTATCGTCTATTTCCTTAGTATGGGGGCATGGAACGAACACGCTCCAGAAGGTACCCTAGAGTGTAACCAATCAGCGCCTGATCGTGACGGGGGAGGAGGAGGCGAATAGTGGCTAATACCCCAACGCGCCCCTTCTTCAACCTTGGAAGATCAACTTGGTCCGGCAATGAAGTGTCAAACGTAAAATTGCTATTGTAAATCATGTTTCCGAAAAGATCTCTTATCGTATTGGGCAGATCATTGTGGCCATCTTTTTCCATTCGGACACAGAAAGTCAGTCATCCCGCTTATCATGGCGGCAGTTTGAGCTGCATGGTACCCACCGGTCAACGGTGTGGACCGAAGAATATGTTCCACTCGTTTTTCAATCGGCCAATACGATTTTCTGCACCCGTGAATACTATCCCTCAGATGAAAACCTCCGAGTGATATTAAACCGGCAAGGAGTACAAAGAAGATTCTCAAGAGGCGGTTTTTGCGGGCTCGCTTCCTTCCCCCTAGATCCGAGGGCTGAAGCGAGGGAACTTCTCGCATTGGCTTTTCCATGTTGTGGTTGTGTTGGTGATGATTGAGCGGGTCAGGTCAAGAATGGGTTCACCTTCAAATTCTTCCAGCTCGATAGCCACAACACCTAAGCTCAAAAGCTTCTGTAAAAGTGTTTACTATACTCGGGCGCAAATTAAAGATCCGGAAAAAGTGACAAACAAAATGTATGGTTGCAACACAGATATTTCAAGTCACTTTTTCCGGATCTTTAATTTGCGCCCGAGTATAAGTGTCTAGAATTGCGGAGGAATTTAATGGGATTTCCGCTTGCCGTGAAGCTAGGGCGATTCAAATTTCTGTTATTTTTCTATGAGCCGGAAATTAAGACTGACAAGCTAACCGTATCCAGTAATATCTTGCCCACTGCACCCAATGAGGTAATAGATTTGACGATCCTTGAACTACGGTACTACTATAAGAATCACTTCTAATATAGAATATTATGAATAATAGATAATAATTATATCACTATTGCACAAGCTTTACATTGACTGCGCAGTTCATATCCTTAATTGAAAAAATAAATAATCCCAAAAACAACTTTTAGAGGTTTCCCAAAACGCACCCTGAGATAACAAATAGTTCAAATGACAGTGTGCGAAGCAGCCCCTCAATGATAGGATCTAGTTAGTGCACGGTAGCTTATCTCTAGAATCCAGAATTTCCCGGATGCATTCATGTCTGATTTGTGTCCACTGCTGATACCCTGACATCTCAGGGGTGGGTTTTTTGGGTATATTAGAACTCAAATAATCTGTGCTAATGACGGCCGGAGGTGTATCATGACCTATCACTCGGGACAACCTGCAGGAGGTGTCGGAAATGTTGCCTCAATGTGATAGGTATGTACTGATATGTTCGGCCAGTTGCCAGGAGACTTGGGGCATGAGGACCTAGGACATGACACTATATTCGTGTTATAAGTGCGCAGCCTCAGGCGCGTCCATAGTCGAGTAAGTAAGAAAGCAACTCTCCCTTCCCCCCCCCTCGCGCTCTCTCTCTCTCATTGATCAGTCCCATTACTTTATGCTTCGACTCCAGCCCCGTTAGTGTGGCCTCTGACAGGCGGTCTAGTCAAATACCTTCAAGCCTTCCACCAGCTAGCAATCGGTTTGTTCGCAGTATCCAGTGAGATTACTTTAATGCTGCAAAGTCACTTATATTGGGCAGCTTCACCTTCCTTATTTATTTTTTATTTCCCTTTAAAACAGGAAGAGTCCTACATTCCATTCAGAAAGTCCTCTTTAGGACGGTAGAATAGCTGGTTATGGATAGAGGAGGGACTGCCACTGGTATTGCTCGACGCAGTTTTGACGCTTAAAAACGTCCAGGTTTTAGCCTTAACCTCTGAGATATAGAGATTCGCCACTGCCTAGGTTCGGCATCATGCTTTCGCGGAGTGATCTCTTGAACGAGATGAGGTCAAATGACTATTCTTACCTGGGAGATTTCAGGGCCACTCCTATTAGTTGGGAAGGGAGTCTACGGTACTCCGGTGAGAGGATAGATAAGTTACGTCTCGACAATTTAGCCCTATCCAGGTTGGTCTTGGATCCGAGGCGGCTTCCCAAACTCAGGTACTTTGTGGAGAAGATAGAAGCCAGAGATGAACCCGTTTTAACCCTAAATAGGGGGGCTCAAGTCGGGGGAAGCTCTTGAGCCTGGGGAACCCGGATAGTCTTTAGCTCAGCTACTACGCAAACCGGAAGAATAAAACGAGCACCACAAAAGGTTACATTTTTTATCTATCATACCGAGCATAGAGGCCCACTCTAGCAAACTAGCATTACTAGCGCCATTGGAACTGCCAATGCACATAGAAGCCAAAAATGGCCGGCACAGAGGGTGAAATCCAACCGATAAATGCTAGTAGTTCCCTAAACTGTCTAGAACTTGACCCCTCATACTTCTGTATCGGAGGGGCTAGAACACCCTTGGATGTAATCTAAAGCTCCAGGAATGTCCTGCAATATCTCCGCTTAAACGTCTTTGGGAGTCTCGAGTAGTTAACCGTGGGTATGCCGAGTAGCAGCGGGGCGCAAGAAACCTTTCACAGCACGCGACATCGCCCAGTTGAAAATATCGTATCGGAACCTCAGCCAACTGAACGCTTGTCTGCGCCTCTCCGCGGATGGAGTTTCCAGCTTGAGCAGCGTAGGGCTCCCGTACCCGAACAAGGTCTAGAAGACCGGCATTGTCGCGCGCGGGCTAGTATTAACAACCCCCAGACTGAAATACCGCGCACTGGTCACGGCAGGCGAGAGTTCTGGCTAGAATGCATCATCGTGATAGAGATGAAGCATAGCCTAGGTATGATATTTTACACAGTAAGGTTCAGACAGCTGGTAGGCAGAGTGGCAGGGCTTCCATGCACGATAGGAGTCTTGAGGATTTGGCTTTTAGGGGGGGCGGGTCCGTTTTCGATTTTGCTAAGGTTACGTTTGGGAACCGAGGTGTGTGTACATTGAAATGCGGAAGATCAGGTGGAAGGGGATGGAATGGGGTTGAGTAGTGGGACTGTTTGGCTGGGTTTTGATGAGAGTAGTATTTGTATTACACCATTTGGTTAGAAGCTTGCAATGAGGTTGGTGATTGAATGGACAGTTGTTTTTTTTTCCACGGGGAATTTTATCATAAATTGTAGATGCCAGCTCACTGTATCACAGCCATAGTATCGAGAAGACCTAATTTTAGAAATCTACGTTTCAATATTCCACCGAGTGATATACTATACACCACTCTGCTAAACGTTCTCAAACTCAAACTTCGGATTCCCAGGTTCCGCGCTCTCAGCCATAGCCGGAACGTCTACTTCCTCCTCGCGACCGCCGTCGACCCTCTTTCCCTTCCCATTCTCCTCAATAGTCACAACCCTAATCTCCACTGCGCCGGTCATCTTGCCAATCCCGGCGACAACCTCCTTGAGTACGGCAACCTCATCGAACACCAGCTTCCTATCGAAAACCGTCTCGTACGGCTCCACCTGCAGCCTGCGCTTGATACCTTGCACGAAGGGCATAGCCTTCTTCATCTCACCCATTCCCGCGATGCGCGCATTCAGTGCTTTATCGTCGGTGCGCAGCGCGAGCATATCGAAGGTCTCCCGGATAAGGTCGATATACTTTTCCTGCCAGGCCGGGTACGCCAGCGCGACGAATATTGTGAGGCGCTTAGGCTTACTGGCGTCGTAGGCGACGTATTTGCCCTTTGCTTTGCGTTTTGCTTGCGCCGCTTCGGTAGAGGCTATGTTTGAGGTTGTTGCGTGCACATAGGAGAGGGCAGCGGTGAGCTCGGTAGAAACCGGCACACTGGGGGTCGGGAAGAGGGCATTTTGAATACTTGTTGGCTTCTGGAGGACTTCGCGGTAGATGTAGTCTGCCCAGTGGGGGGCGAAGGGGGTGATTAGTAGGGCTTGGACTTCGACAAAGCGGGATATTAGATCCTTGTGTGGGCGAATGGTGGTAGTCGCTTCGCGGTAGGTGTCGCGTGCGGCTTGGAATTCATAAAAGCCAGTTTTTAGGGCGAGTTTGTAAGATGTGCTATATTGGGGTAGGTAGGTTAGTGTGATAGGGCGTGGAGGAGAAGCGGAAGAGGGTGGAGGATATTTACCTCTCATAATGTTCACGGGTTTGCTCAATCAACTGGTTCATTTCGTTTTCAAAGACACGGTCCCAGAAGGTGTCTTTTGGCCCCTCTCTGAGTTTACCGGCTTCAGCGTCACGGACCATATCTTCACACCATTCCTTCAGGGTGTACAAACGAAGGATGGCCGCGTTGGAGACCTAGAGCAATTAGCCACCGTATTGGGGATTAGAGGGGCAAAATACACCTTCTCCTCAAAGTTCGCATCCTCAACACCATCGCCAGCGTCGGCAAACGCAATTCTAGCAGCATCGGCACCATACTTCTTCACCGTCTCCTCAAGAGTCAGGAAGTTCCCAGTATGCTTACTCATTTTTTCACCATTCAACATCAAGTGACCGTTTGCACGAACTCCCTGAGGCCAGTATTGTGGTGGAAAGAGCGCTATGTGAATGTACAAAAAGAAGGTCAAGTGGTTCTGGATAAGATCCTTCCCCGAAACGCGGACATCAAGAGGGTAAAAGTATTCAAACTCTCTGCGCAGTTTCTTAAGCCATTCCTCCGAGATGCCGGACTCCTTGATAACCCCCGGGGAAAGATCGCGGCGAGTAAAGATATAGTCCCAAACCTCATCGGTCATCTGCTCAGGCTTAATACCGGCAGGGCCAATATTGGAACCATCGAGAGAAGTATGCAGGAAGTGTGCAATGGTGTAGTATGCCATGTAGATGGTCGAATCCGATAAACTCTCAACAAGGAATTGAGGATCCCACGGGAGCTTACTCCCGAGGCCGTAAGAGCGTGCACAAGCCCACTGGTTTAGCCAAGCAAGATTTGCCATGAAGCCGTTCTTTGTCTCCTCATGGAATGTATTGAGCTTATCGCTAACAAATGTCTCAGTTTCCTCTCTCCAGTTTGTCTCTCCGTAGTCAAGATACCACTGATCACAGAGGGCTACAACGCAGGAGTCTCCAGAACGGGACAGAACATGCCCCTCTGGTTCGCTATAGACGAACGCCTCTTTCTTGCTCAATAAGATCTCACGAACTTTAGGCTTGGCCTTCTCAACCTTCTCGCCCTTAAAGTCACCAATGAGCATAGTCCCCTGGTAGAAACCTTCTTTATATGCAAGCTCCTTCGCTTCGGCCAATGGCTTGGTATCTTTTGGTGAATTGATTTTCATCTTCTTCACTAGGAACTCGGCCGTTAGCTCTCCGTATGAAGGAGTCCTAATGATGGGAGTAATCTCGAGCTCCGCCCACTCCTTCTTGATCTTGTAGTAGTCTGCCTTCTTAGCAAGGTCTTTGACGGTAGCATAGTCATCTGGGGAATCAGACGGAACAGAGGTGACTACACCAGTGCCCTTGGTAGCAAGGACTGATTCCATAGGGAGAACACGGACACCGTCTTTGTGTACCGAGAGTGGTGCATGAACCAAAGTGCCAATAAGAGACTGGCCTTGTAGGAGGCCAACAGATTGGAAGACGCCACGTTCAGGGAAAACACCCTGAAAAGCCATATTCCGGGCGGCACGTTCGGTGCAAACGTAGAACTCGGTAGGTGAAACCTGGTAGATGCCATAGGAAATCTTAGGACCGACAAAGCAGCAAGTTTGACCATACCTAATTTCGTCAGTCCAAACTCGTAGCTAAATATATAGGAGAAGAAATCTACATGGTCTCAGGCCTTAGTGTAGCTGCGACTAGGAAAACCTCAGCGCCTTCAGGGAGATTGCCGGCAATTTCCTTTTTCCCTTCCTCAGTCCACTCCAGTATCTTCAGCTTAATAGCCGTATACTCCTGCGGCCCAAGCCCCTCACCATCGCCCCTGTCATGGTCCATACAGGGCTGACCGTCCTTCGGCGAGTAAATAGTATACCTCTCCCCAAACTTGATTTTTCCCAGCTCCTTCAACCTATTCATCTGCCAGCGTACAAAAGCGTCATAATACGGATTCGCATCCGTAGTGACAAACGACCTCCTCCAATCGATTCTCAACCCCAGGCTCGTGCAATCCCTCATGCAAATTGGGGGGAAGTACTTGAGCCAGTGCTCTGGTTCGGCGAACTGATGAATCTCTTCTAAGGGGATACCTAGCGCCAGCATGATCTGAAACTGATACCTCAGCTTGACCGCCTTCGCCGCGGCTTTACCTTTCTTTGCAGCGAATTTGGTAACATCCTCCTTCGCCGCGGCATTGGTTGGTGGTGGCTGCGGCTCTTCATCTTCCTCCTCGGGCACGTCCTCAAAATTCTTGCCGAAGAGCTCTACCTCCCTCTTAATCTTGTCGGAGGAGGCCTTAATCGGCATACCTGTGCAGTGGAAGCCGAGGGGGAACAGGGCTCGCTTCCCTTTCATGCGCTGGTATCCGGTTGCGAATTCTACTTTGCTGAGGGAGAAAGAGTGCCCGGCATGCAGACTTCCATTCATGTATGGGTATGCCATGCAACCGAAGAATTTGGGGTGGTGCTCACGGAGGAGGCCCGGGTCGGTTGTGGGGTCTTCTTCTAGAGTTGGCGCATCGATTTCGAATAATTTGCCATTGGCCCATTCTGCCTGGTATTTCTTTTCTATTGCTACGAGGGTATCTCTTTTCTCGGTCTAGTAGATGCTTGTTAGCTGGGACGACTAGGATATTAAGTTTAGTGAAAGGGAAGGAGAGGGGGAGTAGCGAGAAATAAGGCATACGTTCTCCAGCTTCAGAGTAGCCTTAGACGCATTTGATGGATCTATAGCAATAGTAGTCGCCATGGTCGCAATAGCTTCTATTCCTATAGAAAGATGACTTTGGGTGTGTTGTCTTGTCTTGGCCGTTGTCAAATCACGGACGTCTTAAGCTGAAATGAGTGAAGATGAGTTTGTTCCTGAGTCAAAAAATGCCCCGCGGCCCCACTCTCGCCAAGCAATAGTCACCTGACTCTCTAGCAATATCAAATTTCGAACCCTACCTATAACTAACGTTATAGAGGACTAATTTGTGTGCAGGAGGAATTGGGGGCTCATATACGATTTTTAAGTCTAGAAGTGTAGCATTAGTACTTACTATACATGAAAAACTTTTTTATTCAACATAAACCGAAAATCTACATCCCCCTCTCCAACTCCTCCAACTCTCTTCTCTGAGCCTCAGTTAAGCCATCGTCATCAACTGCCTCCTCCCCCCCCTCTACGGCCCCTTCATCGGCATCTTCCTCGGATGCCTCCTCGAATAACTCACCTGCCTTCTTCTTCTCCTTCCTCTCCTGGACCAATTCTGCAGCAGCTCTGTAATTGTCAATGCTCAATCTTGGAGAACCCGACATAATATCCTTCTCGGAAGCCACATGCTGCTTCCATTCTGCGATCCTCTCTGCGAGTTTTTCACTCTGCTCCGACAGCCATGGGAATAGGTCACTGATCCTGACAAGTATGTCTTTGGCCCCAAGCAGCCCTTCAAGAACCGGGGTGTAATCGACGATAACCTTTAGGAGGTTGTGAACGTGCTTTTTCCGATTCATTTTCGAGTGCTCGTGCTTCGTCGGCACCGGACACTCCCACTCGACTTGGTCCCAGCACTGGTCCTTCAGAAAGCGACACAGTTTCTCCGTCTCACCCTCAAAGTCAGCTCTGTCGTTGTAGCGGAGGCAGTCATCTGCAAAAACACCCAGCGCTGTTCCAATGACCACCGGGTCCCGCTTTAATCGCTCGGCTGGATCGACTTTGATAGCAGTGCCGGCAAAGATTTCCATAAAAAGGTTAGCATGCCGGACAGCTCTAGTAGAGAAGTCCTTATCGGGCACCGCCTGCTCGACTAGTGTACTGCGCATGCATTCCCGAGCGACGGGCTTGGTGAAGTAGAAGTTATATTTCTTCACATTCTTGACGATCCGGGTTACCAAATCCACCCTTCCTTTAAGATTGCAAGTCCGGAGAATCTTTTGCTTGTGGCCTTCACTCAGCCAGACCCCCGCCTGCCGGAGACCTAGCAGGAAGGGGAGGATGTTGTCAATCTCGTTTGGGTCGCTCATTGCATTGATTATACTCGTGACCTCTCGTGCGCGGAGGGAACCTTTCCCGCGGGTATGTGGCAGAAGCCGGACCTTCTCATTGGCGATTTCGACGAAGAAGGGCTCGCTGAGGAGATTCTTATGGTTTTTGACTCCCCGGATGAGTTTTTTGTGCTCGGACAACAGGTGGGGGGGGAGGACCAATTCTTGCCGAAATTTGGCGAGCCTTTCTCCCAACTCCGGATCGATGGTTGGTTTAAATTGTGGTAGTGGCTCTTTCAAATAGGGGGGAATTGTTAGAGTGTCTTTGTTAGGAAGCGGTCGGGGAGGAGAAAGGAGGAGAAAATACCATTTAATCGCATGAGAAAAGGACAAGAAGTAAATCTCCGGGCTGGCACCGCATTCTGTAATGAGACCCGGCGAGAAGGGATCGCAATCCGAAAACGTACTCCCAAAGCCATGATGTTTAAAAGGGTTTTGAAGAACGTCCCGGAATTGCACAAAAGGAGGAAGCAAGCTCTTGGCAGCAGTTCCCCACTCCGAGTTCTAGCATATACTGTAGCCCAAACCCCACCATGCGCATTCCCCATCACGCTTCCCTGCATCGCGAGCATCAACATCCCCGACACCTTCTATCATATCTTAAAAAATATCCCCAACAAGCAGAGCGCACCACTAACACCACCACAACACCGCAACAATGGCCTCCAAATCTTTCCGGCCACTAACCACCCTCCTCCACCGCCGCGCCGTCTCAACCCGCTCTACCACTACCCCCCACACCCTCCGACCCCGGATCCACTTCGCAACCCGCCCGAACCCTGCCCTCCCCCGCCGCCGCATAAAAGTCTACCCGCCACCCCCCGGGCCACCAACCAAAGACCCAATATCCATGCTCACGGCAACACAAATCAAAGCCCTAGATCCGAGTGGCTCCCGCGCAGAGCTCTTCTCCCGGAGCAACCCGCAGGCGATCCGACCGGGCGACATCGTCTACGTGCGGCGCAAGAATGGTGAACCATTTTCTGGGGTACTGCTGAATATTCGGCGGTGCGGCATTGATACTTCGATCCTGCTTAGGGACCACTTAACGAAGTTAGGGGTGGAGATGTGGCTGAAGGTTTACTCGCCGATCATCGACAGTATTAACCTCGTGCAGCGGAAGGAGAAGAAGGCGAGGAGGGCCAAGTTGTATTACATGCGGTATGTTGAAGTGTGCGGGAGTGGGGATGGGTGAGGGGAGGAAAACTAATGAGTGGTATTTAGGAAGCCGAGGCACGATTTCGGACCTGTCAGGGGTATCGTGTCGGATTGGGTGCGGAAGAGTTACGCTGCGAAGAAGGGGTCGGCGGACAAGGCTGGTCAGAATGCCGGGCAGAAGGGGCAGAAAGAACAGAAGGCGAAGAAGGCGAAGAAATGACGGTTATGGGCTTTCCAAACACCCCTTCATCTTGTTCCCATGCCTGGTAGGTGGTAATTTACGATGCACAATAGATCAAGAACGTAGCCTTCTCTCCATTTGATTGATCAGTAAGTATCATGACATTATATACACCAAGCCAGATCAGATATTCGCAATCATCTACAATTTAATCATCCAGTCCCTCCCCCTTGGCAGCTAGTTCCGCCCCCATCTCTTTCAACACGAACTTTTGTATCTTCCCACTGGCAGTCTTGGGATAGAAGTCCACCCAGAATACGTATTTCGGGACTGTCGCCTCGTTAGCCTTTATCCTAGCGTATCCCAGGCATTACCTGGGAGCATGTTATAGCATACCCAAATGGTGCGACAACTTCTCGCGAACCCACCCCCTAACCTCACCCGCCGTCAAGCCCCCCTCCTTCCTCACAAACGCCGCGACAACCTCTCCGTATCTCTCATCTTTAAGTCCTACAACTGAAGACTCGACAATCTTTGGATGGGCAAGTAGGCAATTTTCAATTTCGAGAGGGTGCTTTAAGGATTAGCCCTACCAACATTAGTCTAAGGCTCTAGGGGACCTACAATGTTTTCCCCGCCCCGAATAATCAGATCTCCTAATCTCCCAGTAATCGTGATATACCCGTTCTCATCCATTTCAGCTTCATCCCTGGTCTACCCAGCCCAATCCAATTAATCAGTCCTATAACAGAAGGGAGCAAGCAGTAGAGGTGGCGTGGGGATCACTTACATGCATCCACAACCTCTCGTTCTCGTCTTTAGTCATGACTTCTGCTGTACGGATCGGATCGTTCCAGTAGCCCTTCTGTAGGAGGTACCCCGATATCGCTAGCTCACCGCGTTCACCTATAGGGAGGATCTTTGTGCGGTCGGCGGTGGAGACTACTTTTGCTCTATTTGCGAATGTTAGCTTGAAGAGGGGGAGGGGGGGGGAGACGCACTCGACGTGCGGCATTAACCTGCCAACACTATCAACTCGCTTCTCAAGGGGGTCATCGGTGGTAGTCATTGCAGAAACCGGCGATGTCTCGGTCATTCTACGAACCCGGTCAGCCATTATACAACCACCAATAAGATCACAGTATCTCACTCACCCGTAACATATAGCTACATCCCCACCCCAACCGGGCCCTTCATTAATCTTCTACACCGACCAAACTTTGAGGGTCTCATACTCAGTTCTGTCAGGTTCAACTTCCTGTGCAGCTTCTTCATCAATTCCTTCGGAACACTACTTCCGGCCGCAATCCCAGTCCTTAAATGTTCGAAACCTTTCCGCTCCACCTCCCCGCTGGCTAACAGTTCTAGCTCCGCCGTGAACATTGTTGGCACACCATACAGTGCCGTGCACTTTTCCTGTTGCACGGCGTGAAGGGTTGCCTTTGCGTCGAAGCATTCGGTGGGGAATACGATGCAGGAGGCGTGTGTTGCGGAGGCCATATAGCCTAGGACGCTACCAAAGCAGCTGGCCCTTCGTTAGTAGTAAACTTGGGAAGGGATGAATGGAAGAGTGGGGAATACTGGAATAACGGCGGAGGGCAGCATATAACATCCTTATTGGTCAAGAGCATCCTATCACCAATACCCTTCCCATTATTCAGTATAGAGCGATGGGTTAAGCATGCAGCTTTTGGCATGCTCGTCGTCCTATCATACTCTCCCCAAATCAGCCCTCACATTCCCCGTTCCGTCCCTATATATACAACTCACCCACTAGTAAACTGAATATTAACAACATCATCAACCCCCATCCCCTCCTCGGTCAAATGTGCCTTTCCCTTCCCATCCTCTATCACATCCGGAAACTTCGAAAACTTCCTAAAGCTATCCCCCCCTCCTCTACCCTTTGTATTATCGACAACAACAACCCTCCTCAACGAGGGCACCAGCTCGCTGGCAATCGCCCCCACACTTTCACATCCTGGCACTAGCTCCTTCAATAATTGAGAATTACTCCTTGGCGGCTTCCAAGGCAGGTTCGTCTCAAGCCCTATAAGTAAGTGTGTAGTAGAAAGGTGGTTTAAGGCTGAGGCTACTTGCTCAGTATTGAATGAGGGGTTGAGGGGCACGAGAACAGCCCCAAGCTTAAATATGGCATACGTCGCGAGCGCAAACTCGATATTATTCCCTAGCGAGACGGCGACCCTGTCGCCGCGCCGCACACCCAGGTTCTTGAGGCCGTGCGCGAGGGAGGTGGACTGTGTGTGTAGGGAGGAGTACGTGAGGCGGGTGTTTTGGTGTGAGGAGATTACGCTGGTAGCGTCAGCTTTGGAAGCTATGGGGAAGGGAAAGATGAACAAACGCCAGAGAGTCCCCGTACTCACGGGCTATTTCCGCTAGGTGTGCGCTTGTGGTTAACTCTAGTAATGGCGGCTGGTAGAGTAGGTTAATTACATTGGAACTTTGGAATGCGTGGACATGGAGGATACGATACCTCAGTAGGTCCTTTGTAGTAACTCTCCGTCAACAGCCCCCTGCTCCCTCCTGCCACTCCCGCTCCCACTCCGCGACAGTGGTGCCTGTGCCCTAGGCCCACAGCTCGCGCATACGACCTGAGAAACATCCTAGCATTCAACTCAGTTCAATCAAGCCCCAAAAAACAACACTTCAAGTAGGTTAAGTACCGACTAGTGGAGGCATATACATATAACCCAAGCTGGGCCAAAAACTGTGGGATTGTGGGGTTACCCGCGCGCACGGACCTTGTTCCACACCTGGATGTGGGGTGCGCTAGGGTTGGATGTGGGATGCGGGGGAGAATGGGCGGCGGTGGGGTACAGTAGAGACGTGGCAAATATTGAGGCTCCGGGAAGGGGGTTAGGGGATTAATTGATTCGGGGTTTGTTTTCCTGGTTTACGATAGTTGCAGTTATCTTGAGGTGGAGTATCATCTGTTTGGTGGTGGTTTACCGTATCTCGAGCCCAAGCCCAAGCTAGATTAATATTATGATCACCAGAATAAATTTTGATTAATGAGCTAGGTTCGATCTACCGTGGGTCTATCTAGTTTAGAATAGAATTTATATCATACTCCCCATTCTTGCCATTAATTCGCTTGGTCTTCATTCCTAAGTTACATAGCAAAACGAAGGCCTAAATAGCGGCGTGCTAAGCCAATGTCCGGTAGCTTGGTTTATTTCCAGTGGCCTTGAGAGCAAGAAATAGTCTCATCCACCATGTAGCACCCCGGGATTTAGCGTTCCGTACTTGCTCTTGTACCGGTCCGCATTCCTGATATTCCGGGCATCCCTCCATTCCTGTAACAATGATCATTCCCATAGCAACACTCATACTAATACCAACTACTTCCATAACAATTTCAATGTACTTCGGACAGCAGAAAGGCTGGCACCAAGTGTAAATGGAGACTATTACACAATAAACGTGGGCCTTTGCTGGTGGTGTATCGTACTCTATTCGTTAGGTGCCTGAGCATACAGCCAAGGCCCAACCACATATGAACTAGTATTCAACTAACCAAACCATCTAGATACTATTAATCAAGCATCCACGACACGGTATATACAATCCCTACACTCTCTCCCACCTCCCATTTTTCCCTCAGCCCACACCACCATACTGTACACTCACTTTCTCCCCTTCGCTCTCTTATATTCATTCCCAGCCGCCCCCTCCTCCGTCTGAATCATGGCCGTAAGCCTCCTCATCTTCTCGTGATACTCCTTACTACTCTTCTTATCCTCCTTCAACTTCTCCCTAGCAATAAACCTCGAGTCCTTCCTCAACTCTCTCAAGGCGCCCTTCTTCTCACGCTTATACTCTGCCTTCAACTTCGACAGGGCAACGCGGTCCGCATTGGGGTCGTAGGAGCGCTTGTCGAGGGAGTACGTCTCTTCGAATTTCGGTATGTAGGTTTTAATAGGGAGGGGGCGGTGGTAATGGAGAGTTAGGGGGCGGAGGCTCTTACGGGCATGGAGAAGGTGGCTTTCTAAACTAGCTTTGGTCGCGAGGAGCTGCGGGGGAGGTGTCAGTTAGGCTATTACACTAGAAGATGGAAAACTGGGATGAAAAGGGATGCAACATTTTCTCGATGAGCACTTCCAACGGCGGATTTATTGCTCTTGTGTAGAAGGTGTTCTATTATTTCCAAGGCTGGCTCGAAAATCATTGTAAAGGCGGTTTTTCCGACCCAGAGGCCCGCCATGCTTTCCAATAAACTCGCCAACGCTGCCAAGAGCGATAGTTGGATACCACGCCTGTCCGCCCCGCTCTTTTCCGTATTGAAGATATCTGCAAAAATCATTTTGCGTACTTCCACGGTTCCTTTCTGCGGGGGCTTTTGTATCCGGAGTGATGTTTCCGGCTCCTCGTACGGAAAGGTGCCCGATAGCTTCTCCTGCCTCACCGGTGCGAGGAGTGAAAGTGCACGGAGGACGAAATGCATAGCCTCGGGAACATACCGTTTTGACAGACGTTGGTATTGGACGCACATTGTTACTAGATATGTCCCCATCGCCAGTCTTGACAGCGAGTTGGGGGGTACTTGCCCGAGCCATTGGCAGATTACAATCATTGCTGGAGTGACAACTTGGTGGAAGTGGTCGCTCGTAGGAAATATTGTGCCAATCGCGGTGAAGAGGATCAAGTCCCCGGCTTTCAAGTCCTCCGTAGATCGCTGCTCATGTATGACACTTAGGTGTTTGCGGAAGGCCCTTGATACAGTATCTGGATAGGATTTTGTGAGAGCATGGAGATGGCGGATTAGGGTATCTATGGGCTTGAAGGGTGGTGCGGATGGGGCTTTATCAGTAACTAGGAGTATGTGCTGTAGAAGAATTTCGGAGAATCGCTGGATATATATCAGCTATGATACTTTAGTCTGGACGTAAGGGATTTCTCACAGCAAGCTTGTGCTTGTTTTCGGCATCAAGTTTGGGATGGTATAGAACTCTTATTCTCTGAACGACCGTTGGGAGATCCTCTATTGAAGTATCTTTGACAATCTCTAGAAACTCCTCGTGCGTCTGTGGGCAGGGAAAAGTGAATGCAAGCCTATCGTCCTTGCTACCCACCCCCGAAAGGCTGGCGACGCCAGGTTTTGTCCCTGTACTTCCCGGTCTGCTCGCAAGGACTCCGAGGAAGTCATCATCTCTGTCCTCTTCAAGTTCATCTCCAGAACCACCCGCGCCACTATAACCAGAGCCATAGTCGTCTGAACGTTCAGCATCAGAGGCATTGACTTCTCCATCTTCGTCAACGTCAATATACCCATCTTCTGAGATCTCATAATCACCGTCAACCAACTCGTCGGGGTTGATGTTCCCCCCAACAGGTGCCATAGGAACACCAGCTCCTAGTCCGTATTCGGCCGCATCCCCAAAGTCGACTTCGTCATCTCCACCCAGGGCTTCTTCCTCATCCCTCCTATCCTCCTCTCCTCTCATCCTCATTTGGCGGGCCTCCTCGAGCTTCTTTAACCTCTCACTCTCCTCCTGTAATTTCTCCTCTTCAGTTTTAGTTCTCTCGCTCGGTTTCGAGCGCTTGTCGAACGCCATCTCCCGAACAGCCACATCATAATTATATTCTCTCTCCTGCATCCTCGCCAGTCTCTCTGGGTTAATACCAGAGTCTATTTCAGACCTTTCCTTGACCTCGTTCCATCCAGGCACGGGTTCGTTATTAGCTCCCGTGGCCGGGCAAGTAGCGGACGGTTTTTTAGCTCCCAAAAGCGCCCAGATGTCATTCATCTGCGCATCTAATTTCTCACGTTCCTCGTCGTCGCCCTCTTTGGCTTTTTGGCGCTCGTATTTGTGAAGTTTCGATTTGGCAATTACTTCCTTCATAACCTCAGTTTTGCTCTTTTTGCGCTCGGGGGAGGCGTCCTGGCCCTCCGAGCCTTCTCTATCTAACGGTCGTTTTCGGGTGGGTTCATCATCTGAGAGCATCAAGTCACTCTGAGCGTCAACCTCATCCATGAGACCACCGAGGGATTGGCCGAAATGAGTCAGTTCATTGTCGTCGTCGTCGTCGTCGAGATTGAATATGTCGCCGCCACGGACTCGTTTCTGAACAAGGAAATAGTTAGTTGGCGAACACCGTAAACACCCTCTAGCAACGCACCTGTTTTTCCTTGGTGAATCGCTCGAGCATTCTCTCTTCCGGCGTCATCGTGGGATCGTTCTCTCCGAAACGCCTATCCAAGATCCCACCGGCTTTATTTTTCTTCTGCATTTCGACCAACAATGTCCGTCTTCTCTGTGCGCAATTGCATTAGCCATCCCGCACTCCTGAAACAATTCACAGAACGCACATTTTCCTCTCCAATTTGCTTGCTCAAGCCGGGTCGCCCTTGCGCGCCCTTAGCTTTGCCCCTCCCAACCACCGCATGTTTCTCCCGAGTTATCTTGACTTCGAAAGAATTGAATTCCTCTCGAATTGTCTGTAACGTAGCATTTCGATCAAGTCTAGAATCGCTTTTAGTAGTCGATTGCCTCTGTGCCTTGGCTGCTCTCTTCGATTTCTGCTGACCGGTTATACCCGCAGCCCGGAGCGACGCTTTTAGGCGTTTGAGTTGAGATTCTGGCATTGTTCGGAGAGTAAAGAAAAGGTTTCGGAGATGAAATTTGGGGGAAATAATTTAGTGAGGATCTCGCCAAGACCTTGAAATTCTCAATTGGCCGGGTAATGGACTTTTTTTCCCCATGCGTTTCCCCCAAGTCAAGCGATTAAGATAAAAAAGTTCAACGCAAAAGGTGGGACTGCTGAGCATTTCCCCCACACTTGCCCCAACCACCCCCTACTGGAACAGCACCGGCTGAGAAGATCAACCATAAAAACCTCCAAGGACGACTGTTGAAACAAAGGGGATTGATATTTTAGAGAAATTCCTATCCAAGTACAAATCGCAAAATATGAGTACCTCCACTGTGCATCATCATAGGACTACTACGAAACAATCCCACAAATCTTTCAAGAGTCGACATGCGACAAAATCTTCTTTGAAAGCTAAGAGTAAAGGTACTTTGTCTATCGGCATACAAGTTACACGTAAATCAAGCTAAATTCACATACAGGCAAAGTCCATGATCCAGATACCTTCAACCGGAAGAGTCCCCACCAGCAAACAATGTCGAAAATGGATCGCCGAAATAAAAATCGCCAAATAGCGCAAAACAAGCACAAGAACCTTATACGTGAGACTAAAATATTTGATGGGCGAAAAGGCGCTCCAAGAATTGTTGCTGTGGTGCCATTGTGTGAAGATGGGGATGCCCAAGCTGCGGTTAGGCAATTTAAGGAGGTAGAGGGTGATATTCCAGATGTTGGGACAATTACAACTGGGTATGTATGCCCCCCGTGCAGTGAAAGGAAGCGCTTAGGCTAATCAAGTTAGAATTGAGAGGTTCAAGCAGAAGATACAATGGATTGTGGTGAAGCGAGATTTGCTCTCCGTATTGGACGCTTGTAAAGTGGCCGACTTCGTAGTATTAGTACTTTCCGCCAAACAAGAGGTCGACGAGCATGGGGAACTCCTTTTACGCAGTATCGAAGCGCAGGGAATCTCAAATACCATCCCGGCAGTTCAGGTGATAGCTCATATGACATTCTAAAGGACCAAACTTACGCTAACAATTCCAGCATCTCGAAACTATTGAGCCGACCAAACAACGACCAGATATTAAGAAGTCTCTCCTTAGCTTTATTTCACATTTCTTCCCTTCATTGAACAAAATCTACGCCCTCGAATCCGAGCAGGAGTCATCGAACATCATCCGCACACTTTGCACGTCAACTCCAAAAGGTGTTCACTGGAGAGATGCAAGAAGCTATCTACTTGCCGATGATGTGCGATGGAGCGAGGAAGGAGGTCTTGTAATTGATGGTGTAGTCCGCGGGAAAGGCCTGAAAGCAGATAGACTAGTACACATTCCCGGTCATGGAGACTTCCAGATTGAAAAGGTCAGAACTCCGTCAGTTCTTCTAAAACAGGCAACTAATCACCTGCTCTAGATCTGCGAATACCCTGATTCCCCAAAATCTGCAGACGCAATGGCTATAGACACCGACGCGCTAGGCCCCAGGGTCCTTGACGCTCCTACAGCATCACAAGACGACCTTGAATGCCTTGCCCCGGAAGAGGTCCACATGTCAGACACTGACATCCCAGACGCAATATCCGAAGCCCCTACATCAATGACCACAACATCCCGCAAGGGAGTCCTCTTAGATGGCCACCATTATTTTGATGACCAAGTTGACGAACCCGTTGCAGCTGCCCCAAGCCGTCCAAGAAAATTTCCCAAGGGAACATCTGCCTACCAAGCCGCCTGGATACTAGACGACGATATTGGCAGCGAAGACTCTGGGGTTGAAGACAACGATGAAGACATGAACATGACCTTCGATGACCCCCCAATCCGGCCTGAAGACGGCGAGGAAGGTTTAGCACCACCGGCAATGACTGAAGCTGGTACCGAATTCGGTGACGAGGCAAGGTCCGAGATGTTCCTAGACCCTGCGCCCGAACTAGAACTCCAGCAAATCGCGGAATTCCGCAAGTCCCGGACCACCGAGTTAGCCGAAGATCGGGAATTCCCTGACGAGATAGAGCTTCACCCAAATGTGCTCGCCCGCGAGCGTCTTAGCCGCTATAGAGGATTAAAGTCCCTCCGTGCATCCCCGTGGGAAACGGAAGAAGACCGCCCCTTCCAACCCACAGACTGGGACCGCCTGGCGAAAATCACAGACTACAAATCCACCAAAAACAAACTCACTCGTGAGGCCCTCGTCGGCGGCGTCCCCGCAGGCACAAAAGTCCAAATCCACATCCGAAACGGCCCTGCCAACCTCGCCGACTCCCGTACTCCCGCCAATAAACTATTGGCGATATTCTCCCTTCTAAGACACGAGCACAAACAAGCCGCTGTAAACCTCTCAATAACTCCCTCATCAAACCTCGCCACCCCCATAAAATCCAAAGACCAACTTTTGGTGCAAGTCGGCCCCCGCCGTCTCCTCATATCCCCACTCTACAGCCAATCCAATTCCGCAGGCAGAAACAACGTGACGAAGTTTGAGCGCTTCTTAATCCCCAGTCGAACATCAGTCGCAACCTTCGTCGGCCCTCTGCTCTGGGGCAATGCCCCAGCAATCTACTTCCAACGCTCCGAAGCCTCCGGACAACTGAACCTAGTAGGAACAGGCAGCTTCCTATCAGCAGACCAAAGCCGCATAATAGCCAAGCGCATAGTCCTCACCGGCCACCCCTTCAAGATTCACAAAAAGTTGGTGACGGTACGGTACATGTTCTTCAACGCGGATGATGTGGCATGGTTTAAGGCACTACCGCTCTTCACGAAGCGCGGAAGGAGTGGGTTTATCAAGGAGAGCTTGGGAACGCACGGGTATTTTAAGGCTACGTTCGATGGGAGGATCAATCCCCAGGACGCCGTTGCTATAAGTAAGTTTCCCCTTCCTCTTCGATGGTGGTGGTGGTAGTGGAATTTGGAGCTAATAGGCTGGCAGGTCTTTATAAGAGGGTTTTTCCGCAGGGGTCGGTGGAGTTTAGGGGGTAGATGAAATTGATTGCCGGGCGGGGAAGTGGGGAGAGCTGGCTTGATATGTATGTTTATCAAGTAAAACCTTGTCACCAGCGGTGACGATGGGTTGGGTTTCTTTTCCTCCCTTGTCCTTTCTATCCCTTACCTAGTTTCTGAATTTCCATCACCAGCCACTCGTGCTCATATCTCCAACACTATATCACCCCTTCAATACCATAGAATCTCTATAGCATCCAGAATTTGCAATACCTCCTCTAAACTAAAGGAAACAACCCCTTTCGCTTTCTTCTAATTCCCATCCTATCTTTCTTTTCCTTCTGCCACTTGTCGATTTCACACCCAGCTCCAGTGCCAGACCCTATGATACCACCTCGTAGCAGCATTGATTCACCCTATCGCTCTATTGAGGAAGGTAAGACTAAGGCCTTTCATCTTAGAGTTACGAGAAGATTCAAATAATGATTATAACGACAGAAGCTTCCGCATGTTTCTAAAGCGTCACGCGTAGTTTCATTTATTTTGATAGAAAAGGTAACTTCTATAGAAGGCTCTCTAGCTCTGTCTTTTCCTTCGTTATTACTGCATAAAGTAGAGGAATGGAGATATGCATAGAGGTCTAAAGATACGCGTAGTGTTCCATAGAAGGATCAAGCTTTTATTATGTCCTGTATGCCTCCGCCGCTACGAAAGAGAAAGTGAACGAGGTTTATTACTATACCTTCCTTACTCAAGCACTTTCCCTACCCAACATCCAAACCCAAAGCGATTCCACTCACTTCAGCGCTGCGCTATTTTTAGATACATCAACATTTCAACCTTGTAGCCCCCGTCCCAAATCCAGAGGCCCGTTGAGAGGTATATTTTTCTATCTTTCCTTTCGACTAAGATCTAGGATAAATTAATCTCTTCTGTTATTGTTCGTCAATCATTTATAGAGCAGATACGTTCCCGCAAGACGATATTAGACGTTAGTCGCCGATTTGTAGTGACAGGACCGCTTAGGGTGTAAAGGGGTAATTGTATAATAGCCGGTTCAGCTTGAGAAGATCTCGGTTGAGAGGCTTCGAGTGATGTTTGGTGATGGCATATGGCACTAATGAACATGACAGACACCCTATCCAGAGCTCAAGTCACAAATTCCATGCCAGGAATCAGAACAATCACACAAACACCGAAAATAGAAAACAGAAAACAGCAAACCCAACCAAGATCATAATATTATTCCCTCCCTATGATACCGTTTTTTTTTTAATAAAAAAAAGACACCCTCCTCAAACCCCAGAATCATCTTGTTCCACATTATAAGTAGCATTCCATTTATTCCACTCACGGCAAGTATTCTGGATGGCCCCCTTATTCTTAATCGTCCGTTCGATGTTCTCCTGGTCTTCCATGATCTGCATTGCGAGGCCGCTGCTGGCGTGCCAGGCGATGTGGCAATGCACGAGCTGACGGATGAGAAAAGTCATCAGTAATGCCTCTAGGGGTAGGTGGGAGGAGATATTATGAAACTAACCCATGCGCCCGGATTATCAGTTTTGAAAGCGATAACGATATACCCCCCCTTTGGCAGGAGGGCGACGTCACGGCGAGGGGGATTAGTGTAGTTCATATGGTTGAAGGCGTCGGCAGCAGTCCAGTCCTTAGTATCCCATTCTGTATCGTTTTGGGCCAAGAGAACAAAGTCGTGCCCGTGAAGCTATTGGTATATTACATGTCAGTTGATCGGGAGAAGTGGTGGAGGCGCTTGGGGGAGCTATGACTAACATGGATAGGGTGTCTGGTCGGGATAGACTGCTTTCCACTGTTGTGCCCGGATGGGAGTGTCAAATTGCCTGAGATCTATCAGTATCTCAGATTCCTACAACGTCGCCCAAGGGTGGGCGTTTTTAAACTTACCAACAATGACTAGGACCACCCACTGCCCATAAAAAATCCAGTCAGCGGTTTGAACACTTTTTTAGGAGAAGGAAAAAAGCCCCTCTCGAGGAGAAGCGCAGTAAACACACCTTATCCTCATAATCTTCGGGAACAATTGCCAACTCTGGGCTCAAAGTGCTCACATTCTTCTCGAGATTCAAAATTGTTGGGTTTCCCCATTCCAGCCACCTAAGTAATATCACGCATGTCAGACCCCACTTCCTAACAAAAGAACGGCTCCCGCCAGCCAGTCAAGCCAAAAACTTACATGGGATCCATGGCAATATCCCATCGGCTATAGTTACCATGGGACTGGGGTGTCGGCGCAGTCAGGCCAACTTCATAGGTATCGGATGTATAGTTATTCGCATAATCCCCAGGATTCAAACTCTTTGGCACGACGGGTACGAGACTTTTCATATCTTCATCGTCACAGTCATCAGGCTCTGCGGTTTGGCCATCCTGCGTTACCCAGAAGCTGGATACGGGGAGGGTGTATGTGGAGTTAGTGAAGTACCGAACAATGCCAGTTTGCTTGACGGGGAATTGGATATCGTTACAACCCGCTGCAGGGACTTGAGGGCTGTTAGTTATATATACTAACAGAGAGGAGAGGGGAATTACTTGTCCGAATCCAGTAGTCCATGTTTACAGATTCATCTGGGCCTGAAGGGTTCGCTTCAACAATCACGCTATATCTTTGGCCTAAGATGCGAAGTAAGTTTCTACTCATCCCGCACCGCCGCGATCGGTAGCTAAGGGACAGGTGATACTCACCAATACCAATGTTCAAATACTTTGTCTGATAATGTCGGATAGGCACAAAATCCGCAGAAACAACGGTGAGGATATGGTTGTCAATTGAGAACTTGAACTGGGATGCGGTGGATGTATTGATCAACCTCAATAAGTACTTCTTCCCTTTTTCAAACTTAAGCTCGTAGTAATTGGCAGGAGGCCCAACACATCTTGGGTCTCCCTGAACACAAGGGAATCGGCCTACGAAGTTTCAGCTTGCTATGCAAAGAATCGCTTTAGGTAATATACACATACCTCTACCTTGGAGTAGATTGCTTTGCATTGGTGGGGGTCCATCCGTAAGCTCTCTGAAGAAGTCAATGAAGGCTGTCTCATGCGACCAGTCGCTGATGAGAACCGTGCCAACATCGACATCGTAATTCGCACTTTGAGGACCGTGGATGATTATTGGACCTGGACCGATCGATGTTAGGTTGAGGTATCAGAGCAGGATGAAGCAATCGCCTACCAAGGACTCCATCGGGATATTGTAAAGAGTAATGGCTAAAGCCGTTAGAGCGAACTTTGACCTCTCGGGCGAATAGCTTAGATTTCAACCCTACCTGTGATACCAACTGTGCCCATACTCCGTCGCACGGAATCTGTATGTATAGGTGTGTTCGGGCTACGAGCATTATGAGGCTTAACCATTATACTATAGCGCGCCACAGCAGGAGTTTCAGGCAAACTTACAGCAATTGGGCATTGAGTAATTCCCTGTGATTTTCAGTCAGCCACCACAGCATAGATATTTGTTCGTGGGGCACCACTTGCATTCACACCATCAGCTTCATTACTACCCAACTGCCGGAAGCCATGCCAATGAATCGTGGTGCCGTTGTCCGTCATCTTATTCGTAACATGGATAGCTTAATTTCACTTAGTACCGTAATTCTCCCCAAAGACCCTAGTATCCTAATAGTACGGGGCCAGCCTTACTAAGTTGATCACCCCAACACGCCTCGAGGAGTGGCCCGGGGTACGTCCCATTCACTAACTTCGCTTTGGTTTTAACGTATCCATCAGGAGCAGTCGTGCCATCAGTGATCTCAAGCCAGTACTAAATCACATTTAGCTAGCTGACATTGTCTACTGCACGGAAGAAAAAAATAGATGTGATAAATACCTCTCGATGCGTCCCATCTGGCCAACTAAATTCATAATCCGTATTGATATCGTAACCTCTTGGGGCCCACCACTTATTTGGCTTAAACCAGCACGACCGATTGTTAGGAGTATTACAAGAGATCAGGTCCTCCTTGATCCCCTTAGGGCTATAGTTTGGACACTTGAAGCCGGTAGAAGGAATCAACGCAGTTGGTTCCCCAATGCTAGGCAGGGCAGGTAGGAGGCCCCCGGCATCTAGTATCTCCTGGTTGAGGTCACTGCCTTCGTGCCCCAGGAGGCCGAAAGACCGAACGATATGAAGTAGAAATTTGAGCAGTTCCATTTCCGAATGGTAATTCAGAATTTTGGAGTTTATCCCTATTCTGACCTGTCTAGGGAGAGGCTTTTTAAAGGATAGAAAAAAATAATATATATTTTCTTCTCGCCCCCCCCCTAATACGAGACGGGACATGTTGCGCAATAAACAACTGATACTCGTATACTAGTACCGTGAATACCCCATGTGGACTGAGGTAGTCAGTCGAACCCCCTGCAAAAAGAGCCAGAGAGGCAGCCCATTGTGGGTTAGCCCATGATGAACAGCACAGTACGTATGCTCAGCTGGAATATTGACATAGCTGCATCCGGTACTCTCCGTAGCTGAAGAAAGCTCGATCGCGTACCGTAGTGGTGATACTATCAGCCTCCAACAATTGGGTTCGCATTCAGAGATTGTAGAGCAGAACTCCACTCTTTTCCGTGCAGTACTATACCCATTGGCGGTTTAAGGTTCTAAGCTGATGCAGCCTCCCAGCAACGAAAAGTGCCTACCCGAGCCGAAAACAGAAGTGAGACACCCACGGTTCAACTCCTACGGTAGCGCCTCTTCTACTGGCATCGCTCGAGCGCCCACAAAATATTCAGCATGTATCACAATACCGGTACTACTGTAAGTGATGGGGTGCGGTGAAAAGAGGGGAAGCTGATTGAGGATCGCAGAGTAAGTGGAATCTCGGCACGCTTACCGAATGGTACCACGATTGAACTGTGATCAGTACAGTACCAGATCATTAGAGTAAATCAAGGGCCATAGCCAGACCCACTCCATCTATCAGTCAATCAAATACTCGAGTACAGCTGACATAGAGATAAATCGCTGCTACACTAGATCGACACTCTCACATATTAAACGACACCATGAGGGGACTTTTTACGGAATCCTCAGACCCACTCTCGTACAGCAAGAAATATAGCCTCAAGTGCAACAATTCCGGTACGTAAGGCTGACAAAAGCAAGCATTTTAGATACATATATGATAACAAAAACATTTAGGGCTGAATCATATGACCGCAGACCCGCCATTTGCATCACATTGTTACAGGATTTGCATATCAGATTCCCCTTCCCCTCCTACTCTGGCTCCTAACCCCCGGCAGCAACAAGGCATCCCTATCAAGCCGGGTAGAACGGAAGGGAGAAATAAACAAAACAAGAAAAGTAAGAAAAGGAAATCAATAGATACCTCTGACCTGGTTGAAAATACAAAAGAAGCTTCCTGGAGGATCTCCAAATCGCCTCGAACTCCGGATTATTGAACCAAAAAAGACCCCAGACTGATTACAAAAAGAGAAAACCTTTCCAATTCCCCCGAGGTCTCGAGAAGCCTACGCTAGCCCCACCATGTACGATATTGTACGACACAACTTATCAAAAACAGCCATTTGATGATCTAATACCCATCCAATACGAAGACTGTACCAGTACCACACTCACCATCCATGATACCACGCCGGCTACGCAAACCTGAGGCCTTTTAAACCCCATCCAATCAGAGACCATCTTCAAGGACCAAAGGAGCTGCACGCAAGCTTGTTTTCGGTATCCCTTGGGGTGTCTGAAACAGTCAAATTCGTAGCCAGGCACACTAAGAATTATGATTTGCTGAGAATATTTAACTTGGCAATAATGCTGAGTCATTTGGGTTGCGAAAGGGCTGAAAATCGTATCTTCTGACCAAGTCTGGCATTCTGGGGCTGAATATGGCCTTAGCGTGTTGGCTACGAATTTGACTGTTTCAGATACCCCAAGGGATAGCTAGAATTATTCGGCACTGCTGCCCTCCATTCATGGTGGGGCATTTGGGAAGAGTTACCGCACGGCAAGAGATGTTGTGAGAAATGATACATGTAGAGATTGTCCACCCGGCGCAGTTACCGGCACGGGGCCGAAATCCCGCTACCAGAGATTCTTGTCTTGGCTAATTTGAATCAAATGAACCAACTTCTCCCTATCACTCTATGGCTCCGTGAACGTAATCCAAAGGATTACACTTGCTAACGCCCATATGGGATTGCTAGAGTTGGATTCTCCTATCTACTTATTCTTGGAATATCACTATACTATGAGTTGAATGACTCTTCAAGTTGTCCGCTGAGTCTAATTCAGCGTGGAGAGAAGAGCAGACCCAGGCCATCTACTAAAGAAAGAAAAAGAAAGGAAGAAAGAAAGAAAAACCTCCTTGTCTAATGTTACTAGGATTTCCAAAGCGAACAAAGCCACTACTCAGAACCTTCAAAGATTCCTATTCTGGTCTTGTTAATACCTTGGGCCTGCCTCTCTCTATCTCCTCCCTCTGAGTCCTACCCAACTAACAAGGACTATTCAAACCACGATATCCAAACCGTGATAACAGTATATTATATCAACTGCACAGCCGTTGTTTAAAGGAGGTCCTGCCGCAGTCCTGTAATCTGGGCGACAGCGAGAAATGAAGTCCTGGTATTTATTTACCCTCCCCAAACTAACGATAGAACTGATAGCTCGAGCCTAGCTATCACGGGAGATGGTGAGCAAAATATTAGGAGATAAATCTAGCGAAGATTAAGGTAAAACCAAGGCCTTAATAGCTTTATCATACCTCTGGTCTCACAACCAGAAGGGATAAAAAGTTGCAAGGCCCAGATCGGGTACTTTCTGAGGCCATTGAAGAAGCAAAAAGAAGACCCCAAGGCCTTTCAATGCTCCCCACCCCTGATACATGAACTACAGTCGAAGTGGTATTGCCTTCGTTTTATTTACTGACATTCCACACTTCAGGTCCACAGAATCCTTGAGGTTGCCATGTCAGTTGGACCTAAAAATACTCAATTCCAACAAAACAGAAACTAGATCCATTGCATCCAAGAAAAACATCCAATGTCCTTCAAGCCAGTGTGCCAGCAGGGGTCTTTGTTGAATCCCTCAATCATGGCTTGCCAAAAGATGTCAAGAGAAGACAGCGATCGAGGCGAGCTTACTTTTAAACTGGGAGCCCAATAATCTCCCATTCAGAAATAGCCCTATAGTTACTCCAGAATTACCAAATATCTATTCCCCTCCATGTCCATAAAGCTCGCTTTCTCCACACACCGATACCAAGTATATCAAGATCTAGTTCAGATGTCTGCCATTATGTGGCTGAGTGTGTGGCAGCTGCTCGCCCACGAAGTCGAGCATCTAGACTCTTTGCTGTAGAATGCTGGATGCCCGAAACCAATCTACTTCATTACTCTGTTAACTTAAGGGTACTAGTACTTGCCAAAGCCGTATTTCATCTAGCATTTAATCGGAAAACAAATTCTGTAGAAACGAAGAGGAGTATTATAAATACTCGCCAGTTCCACGGAGAGCTTCCCTCTTTCCTCTTACCCCTTTTAGGGTGCGTTCATTTCCAATCCCATTTCTTTAACCAAGCCATAGAAGCCGATTTCAGACACCTCACACCGTCCTACTTTAAGCAAGGCCCCGTCTTGACGAAGAGCCTAGTAATACCAGATAATACGGTAGCTAATCCACGAAGCTTGGGCAGATCTAGAAAAATACCCCCGTCTTCTGTCCTAAGAAATAGTGCGATTACCCCCGAATTATTTCCTATAACTCGGGAAACTAAATATGGCACTGGCTGAGAAAGGGAGCCACAGCATCGCGAGAAATCCGTGGCAGGTGCAAGCTACCTTTGAGTTACTTATAATCCAGAGTGCGAAATTTGCTCCAATGGCCATGGACCAGTGTTGGCGACTCAGTGCCTATTGCTGTCCCGCTGCCCGCAGCCTGCCCGAGTAGAATGCCTCAGATCGAGGCTCAACGAACAGGGTCAGATTTTGCCGCCGAACCCGTAGGGCTCGACCCTCACAGCCCCCTACCGCCAAGACTTACCTACAACCCCCTCCCAATTTTTTTCCCCATCTTTTGCACACCAACCACTCGCCTTCTCCCATCTTCATCCATTGCACTTCCCTCAACTTCTAATTCTACTACACGACGCTTTACTAATGTATGTCTCTTATCTTCCCTCCGCGTCCTATACCTCTCCCCTCCCTGACATGAGGAAATTTTATCACATTTGTTTCGGAGAAATTTCATGATCCATCAAACAAACATGCACTACCATCTGATTTGTCCCTTTGTTTCGTCCATATGGCTATTTCCAACGGTATACCGAGATCAATCTGCTGACCCGGCTTCTCAGTCAATTAAATAGGCTCCAGTATACATGCCAGAAAAATTGAATTGTAAGTTCATCATTCCCCCTTTCGTTGCCCTCTCCCCCGGCGCTTCCTGATGAAACAAAAAAATTCAGTTCTGCTTCTGAATTTTATTGAGGAGAACCCAAAATTACCAAAGCTTTTCTGAACACGCCTTTTGTCCATCTTTTTACACCCATTTCCTGCTCCCGACATTGAACATAGCTTACATAAGACATCTCAGGCTCTCGGTAAATACACCTTTTCCTTCCTTTGCAGCCAACCGATACCCATGCTATGATGACAACAGTCAATCCATTCAACGAGTTATCCGGCCCGCCCTCTTCCCCTCCGTTTTCTCTATCTAAGCTTGACTCATCCCCCTGCTGTGGTTGCGACGGGGGTCTCACTCAGGGCAGATCGGGGTGAGGAGGACGGCTAGTGAGGGGTTAACGGGGGTGGGTTCAAGAGGGCTTATATCAATACCGAAGCAGATGGGTCTTTCAGTTATTGGGAGGCTCGGATGTGATGGTGGCGATGGGGTTGGGGGGGAGTAAACTGGCTTTTCTGAGAGTATTTGGGGTGTTGAATTGGGCTTTAAATGTTGTCTAGTGGAATGCGCGCTAACGTCAGGATTTTAGGTTCTTTGGGATTTCACCGTAGGCAATATAACCAAGAGTTCATTCCCAAAATCGTTGATACCACGTGCTCAAACACTGTTTCATCGTGTGTAACCAACTCCCGCAATAACATACGGTATGATAACATGTGCATCCGTGAAGAGTGGCGTTAGTCACTTCGAAAGGAAATCAATCCAAACGAGGAGTATTACCACCAGCTCCATTCCCACCCGTTCCTGTAAGCTAAGAGCCTGTTTGGTAGGAACGGAAGGAGGTGCAACCGTTCCGTTGGGAAACAGTTTGATTTGGAGGAACGGTTGTTGTCAATTTTGGGCAGTTTCTCACCAGTCAACCGTTCGTTGCTTTGGAGAAACCCTTTTTTCACAAGAAGCACTCTCAGCTAATCAGTTTCATAGCCTGATGGCTCTATAAGCTTAATGATAATAATATTATATTATAATAATAATAAGCACTCTCAGCCTGGTCATCCAAACAAGATCCCATCTAAATTCACACTGCAGAAGATAAAGTTTTATCCACATTAAATTTTGCTATAATAACAAAGCGGAATTAATATATTTAATAATTGATTTAACAGCAATTTTTGAACTGTTTTTTTCTCACATTATTAAATGGCAATCGTTTGCTATGGGCGTTTGGGAACGGAAGGGCAACCGTTGTGCTATGGTCATTTGGGAACGGAATGGTTGATGCATTTCATAATTGCCAAACGGGCGTTCCGTTCCCAATTTTCTGAACGGAAGGAGAATGGAAGGGGAACGGTCATTTGTATGAGCAAACGGAACAGAACCGTTCCTACCAAACAGGCTTTAAGAGCCTCGACTAGTTACCATATTTCCCCTCCAAAAAAGCCAAGTAGTCCTCAAAAAACTCCTCGACAATAGTTTGTTCCCACGTAGTGTCCAACGTTAATCCAAGCTCTTTCTTCGCTTTTGAGGTATCAAACGCCCTTTGCCTCTCCATCTCATTGATTTTCGTGGGTTCCGGGGCCGGTAGACGCCCCTCTAACTGGGGATAGCGCTTCAACAAGGCAGGTATAACAGCGTGAGATGAATAAGTGCCATCAGCAATTAAGTAACGGTGCACCTTCCCAGTGTGTTCGAGTGGTACAGAGATGGCTGCATGCAAGGCTTTGGCGACGTTGACAACATTGCTAGGTATTCGTTAGTCATGTATGATCACTCGAAGAAAACCATAAGGGGCATACATGAAGTTGCCGTACGATGCAGGGTTGATTGCTGTTGCTTCTTTTCCATCAATAAGGCTCTTGAGGCCTGCCGTTCCAAGTCCACCAAGACTCTTGGCCTCCTTAACTTCGTGCAAGCTCTTGCCGATAATCTCTGCCCTGGTATCAGCACTCTCACGGCGCGGAATCGGGGATTATTATTCATACCAGGCGGATTCAAAACCACAACCTCAAACCCCGGCTTCCTCTCCTCCGTCAACTCCCAAATCTTCTTCTCCGCCAGCGTCTTAGCAGCGGTGTAGGCCACTACCCCACCCCCAGCCCGAACCGCATCTTCGACCGTAACCCCAGTCCAATCCTCCTCCGTGAACCTCTTCCCGTCAAGGATATCCCCGTTGACCACTGAGACCGAAGAGCCCACGTAGACAAACCGCTTAATACTCGGCACCTCCAGTGCCGCCAGGAATATCGCCTTGGCCATGTCGACTACGGGCGTGATTAGCTTCTCGGGCACCTCAGCTGCGACGGCGGGGACCCGCGGGTCGATGGTTGCGTTGTGGATTATCGCCTCGGCCCCAGTGAGAATGTTGTCAAAGGCAGAGGGGACGGATTGGTCGGGAACTTCGACGTACTGGATGCGTGCGGCGTAGGGAGTGTTCTCATAGAGTGCCTTTTGGTACGAGAGGCGAGAGACGCTGCGTACGGGGGCGAGGACGCGGTAGTTTTGTTTCAGGAGGTAGTCCAGTGCTTGGCTCCCGACAAAGCCGGAGGCCCCAGTTAAGACTACGAGGGGGAGGTCGAGGTCCGTGGACATTTTGAATTAGATATGGGTGCTTGTGTATGTACGGTGGTGGTGGAAGAATGACTTGATGTATTTCCTATCTACGACCGAAGGTTTATATATCATAGAAATACACGACTGCCAAGACCCGCTACCGGTTCACTCAACCCTACTATTCAACCCCAACACATGAGGATAGCTACCCGTACCTACTGCTAACCTAAACCTAACAGGTTCGGATATTCGGGTGATTGAATGTAGTTGTGGGCAGTTAGTGATGCCGGTTAGTGATGCCGGTAGAGCAGCTCCGAGAGAGGCAGCATAGCGCCTTCATAGACATCTATTAGTAAATGTTTTTATATGAGCTACTCTAGGCTCCTACAAGCCCTTCATGGGCGGGATTTCTAATCTACAGAACAATTGTATTGCGTAGTTGCGACATCATGTCAGGCCCTATTGGTGCGCTACGGTTTCCGCTGGTAAACGCCCCTTAGGCGAAACCGTCACTCGAAATCGTTCAAACGGTGCCCCCAAATCAAGCCCACGGCTTACCAACCAAACAGGCCCTTACGAGTGCTCTCTAGCTGGTGGCTATCACCGCAAGAGACCTTAAGCTCTACCACCTTTAGTCAATACCATTCATCGATAGTGAAGATACTCCAATAGCTCATTCTTCCGATGAGGCATTTATTGCATAACCTTAGACGCAGAAGTTCAGCTATGCAACACTAGGGAGGTTCTGAAGTATGTGTGTGAACGTGAGCTCGGACGTGTGAGAGAAAAGGACGAGCCCGTCCATATGCGAAAGGAGGTTCTACAGTCTGGTGTGAATGTTGCACACGAACTACACTTCAGGTAGCATCCGGCAAGATTCAATATAAAAAGAATACATCCAACTTGACATCGGGTGGCCAGAGGAATGGGCAAATTATCCTCAATTAAATACAGTCAATGACGATCTTCTTCTATCTATCCCCTCTATTTCTAGGCCATCGCTAGTTGGAGTGCCGGGAAGGTATACAGACAGGAAACAAACTCATACAGATGGAGAATGTGAGGAACAGAGTGGCTTTCATGCTCCTTCTACTGACTTCACCCACCCGTACAAAAAAAACACAATAGAAAGTTTTTGCGCTTGTACCGTTGCAGTATATTGGGCCTATATTACCCATAGCCGATGGGGTACTGATCAGTCCAAATGACACAGCGTTTTTCAGGTTGGGCACCATGCCTTCCCCGAGGACGTCGGTGGTGTGCTCACTCCCCTACGGCACTCGCCATCTATCAGCTAGACATCCGTTTTCAACTTCCCGCGAGTGGGAAAGACCAGACATCACCCAACACTGTATCCCTCCAAGCATAAAATTACACTACCCCCCACAAAATTCCCCAGCGCCCCACCAACAGCCCCCCAAAGCCCACTCACAAGACGCTATGCGGGGGCACGAATATACCCTCACAAGAAAAGGCTGCGGAGCACAATCCAGCTCCAGCTCTACCCAGTCTCCCACCAATCATAACCTTCACTCCCAAAAAGGTCAAAAGGGAAGATAACTTAATTGGGTGGTCCAACATTCGGCCCTTACGCAATCATAAATTAACCCCTTGATACATCTTGACTGATGCCAGGCCTAACTTCTGAGCCGAAGTTCCCTACCAATCGGAATTACATCCGTGACTAGTAAATGCTCCCACGCCAATAGTATAAGCCTCTTGCTACCCATGGGTTCATCTCCGGGAGAAAAAGAGGCTTAGAGGATCGGGGTTAGTAAGTAATGCTGCGCGATGGCTATGAGAGGGGTGGCTGCTAGGCTTGTTGGCCGGTCACCCTTTGTCACTCGATAGAACATTAGAACAGGTAGATAGTTTGTAGGTTGTTGGTAGGAGTTTGGGAAAGCTGGGAGTTATTTTTCCTTTTTACACGCGAGAGCGAGATAAAAAAAGAAGCTCTAAGGGGTTGAAAAACGTTATGAGCAGCTCGGAGGTCGAGTTCTGGGTATTGAGGTGGCCCACGAACCTGAAGCCGAGTTTCGGGCGCTGTGTGGTGCCTAAGTAGGTCTGGCTGTTCTCTACAAGGCATCTTCATATGCTTGTAGTGCTTCCGTCTAGCGCTTTCAGAGTATCCAATCTTGATACGTTATTCCCGCAGTTATGTATTCCGCCCAACCACTTAGGAAAACGTGTTATACAGGGTTGCTAATGTCGTGCACGGTGTGCGGTAGGCTCGGGGTGCGATAGGAATTCCCAGGTTTACGGTTCTTGGAATATACGGTACTTCACGGTCTATTCTAGGGACATCACTTCTCATTCATATTCACAGGGTGTCTGGCACCTAGTCGGCGGGGCCCATAGCAGCATTTTGCACCATTCTCCCAAGGACAATAACATCCACAACCAAGCTAGAAGTGGGGATGTCCGAGCCTTTTTCCACCACAGTTGTCTAGGTAGCACTAGTGCCTGTGCTCCAGCTCAACCCCACCGACAGGAAAGGGTAGTTTAGTCCTTCTAGCTGCTGAGCAGCTGGATAAATTGTAAGCTAGGGGTCTACCGTCCATAATCCAGACGGCGAACCATCTGTCGGTCACCCTAGCTGGCTAAATACGCTCGTCCCTTGCAAGCGCTCGTCGAGCTCAAAATTACCAGTTAACCTCAGTCAACTAAAACCAAACTAACCAAATATCCCCCCCCTCTGTCATCTAAAATGATGCCCCATGGTAACTCACCATCCCCCCATCGCCATCCAGTGAGAGGGAGCACTATTCCCTTTCCTCTCCAAGCGAACTTTCCCTTGGCCCCTCTCCCAACACGACCCCTTCACCGCTCAGAGAAGCCCGACCCATAATGATGGGCTCCTCCATGCCGCCAGTTCCAAGATCTACTAAGACAGTGCCCTTTTCTCTGCCTACATGTAGGTTTCGCCCAATCACCCACCTAGAACGAGGCAACACTGGATGGGGTGAATTGGCCAGGTTTTTGATATTGATATTAGCTTCCTTGGAACCAGAACCTCACCATTTGCTAGGATATCCTTCAACCTTGGGCCTTGTTAGGCTTCCGTAGACCTTCTCCCCAATCCATGGCACAACCTACTCTTCAACAACGGACCCGGTTTCCAACACCATTCAAGTATAATGGTGCGTGATGGCAGGATGACTGCCCATCCAGCCTCCATTCATCAAATAGCCCTCCGTTATGGCCTTCACTTCTTCTAATTCGTCCTTTCAGGGCCATTGTATCGTTGAGCGCCGACCGATCGTACTCCTGATTTATGTGATGGGAGAAACCCCGCGAAAAAGATTTTTTGGTTGTGATAGTCTTACCTCCATGAGCCTCAGGCGTTCCTCCGGAACAACACCTCCGAGTATAAAAGACGGGTGAAAAAATAAAGAAATTACTCAGACGAGAATACAGTATCAGAAAACACATGTGAGAGGTATGCAACGCTCTCGCTCCAACTCCCTTAAATCCGTTGAAGGCATCCAGTGAGAGTTTTGAGGTTTAGAACCACTTGTCTAACGATAATCAAAATTGGAATGCAAGTCACTCTAAAGCAGGAGGTGGTACAGAACACCGTAGAGCTCCTCTGGGCCTCTAAGAAAAATGCACCACTCCAAAGACCAAGATAACTCTCGCCGAGTCCAGTGAATAGAAATGATAATTAGGGTATATCGCACAATTAACCATGGCATCGTTAGAAATACCACTAGTTCAGCGATATACCGCGTAGATTCCAAGATAATATCCCCCACTAGCCCTAGTCAGCTCCACTGTGACCGCAACAAGCCACCCACGGCGGCATCTTCTCACAAGGCAACAGATGTTAAGGCGGCACCAGTTGTCCCGGCACCCCTCGGAAAAGTGGACCATCCCGCAAATCTGCTGGGGGGGCTCTTTGTAGTTTCTCTTGTAGCCCTACTCGAATCAGAAAGTGTGCAGTGCCATCGCCCCCACGCAGTCTATACTCGAGTATGTACTGGTACACTAGCCTAGGGTATTATTTCGCCCAAAAACAAGGTTTGTATCAATATCAGGAGCGCAGGAAATCCTAGGCAAGACACCCCCCCATAACTAGATATACGAGTACTGTTCTAAGCTATCATAAGTCCATATTTAGGGTAACAAGTAGAAGTTAATCCAAATCAGAGCCTCTAGGGCATCAGGTGATCTTGGGCGTATGGTAAATAAGCGCTTGACAATTAATGTATTCTCAAAACCCTTCCAAGAAGCCTAAATTTAAGGTTCCGCCCGGATAACGGCTTCGCGACAATGTCAGATCTTGTACCATACCGATATTTGTCAGATATGCACCGTTCACAAAGGCCTTGGTATCCGTCCAAATCCCCAATAGTACTTACAGCGGACTAGATACCGGCATCATACTCTACTTGTTGGATCGCAACAGGTCCTTAACCTGTTTCACTCGCTGCAGAGCGCGAGACTGAAGACTACGGGCAGCAGTAATCCTAGTAAGCAAACCATAATAAACTATTTATTAGCGCCTTCCTTGGATTTTTTTTCTATTTGGAGCATGTTGCTTGTACTTGTACCACAGAATAGTTAACCCCCATTCTCAGCGCGAGGTAACCCAGAAAGTTAATTCATTCTTTTAGAATTTCACATAACAATTACCAGAGAACAAAAAACAAAATCGAAATCGAGGGCCTCCTAGCCTTCTATGCATCTATCCGCCAGAAGACCTGGCCTGAAAGCCCCTCGTTGAAGTGCTGTAGATGCCCGTGAAGTCGTGGTCGTGAGGTCAGCTTATACTTCGGCGGGCCCCCAAAAGCCCTCCAGAAATTTTTTACGACCACCGACCCCCCCAATAAAACTACCATCTATCCCCCAATTAAGAACTACGAAGTCCCAGACTAATCACAACCGAATATAAACAAATCCTCGAGCACAGTTAACCCTACCGTTATCATTTGGTGGGTAACCCTCATATCTGGAGGGTCTCGATTACTTTTCGGACTCCGTGCGGCTATTTTTAAATCTTACTTGGGTTCCTGAGAAAGTAATGAAATTGTCCGGGAATGGGACTCCGAAGCGAACAACAACACATCAAAGCTGATGGCAGTGTTACACAAAGCAAGATTCGGAACCTCAGCCCTGTGATCTAGACCTGGAGGATGAAATTTCTAGGGCGAGTGATAAGGCGTGCCATGGAGCTACTTGTAGTAGAAGGCTTGGCTCCAATTCTGGAAACCCTCCAGCCGCGCCTGTCCCTTTTTTTTTTTCCCTCAAGTTCTGCCTCTCTGTCCTTTCCCTCCTGTCCCTGTATTCACCTCCTAGCGACAAATCTTCCTCCACCAAAAAAGACCTCCGCCTCCCCGAACAATTCTCTGTGTGCCCTTAGAAAAGGCTCACCTATCAGAACCAAACGCACAGCCCATTTCTATGGAATCCACGGCCAGCAGACAATCAAAGACCATTTTCTCTCAGCCAGTCGAGTTCGCCATCCAAATCCAAGCCGGTACCTACTTTCCCTTCCCCGGCTTTCTGGCGTATTTCTTTTGACTAACTGAGGATCTTGCAGGTCCGACGGATAGTTTCAGTGCCAGGGATTAACGCAACCACAACCAAATGGGTCTGCTTAACTTCCCTGATGAGCTGTTGCTCCTTGTAGCGGAGAACCTACACGATGCCCGCGACCTCAGCTCCCTTCTCAAGACGAATATTCGCCTCGCTTTTGCGTTGTCACCGCTCCTCTGCAAGCTCGCAGCAGCTCCCGAGTATGCTACTACAGCTCTATACTACGCTGCGGCGAACAGAGACGCGGATATGGTCCAAAACATTCTTGAGAAAGGAGCTACCGTCGAGCTGGCTGGATACAAAAATGCCAATTTGGATGGCGAAAAGACTGATGATGAGGAGGGAAAGTGCTCGAAAGATATGGTGGATTTTGTAATGGAGAAAGGGGCCGACCTTGTCCTTGGTAGTAACGGTAATGGGGAGTTCCGCGCAATCAATTGGGCAGCGTGGACCGGAAATGTGGCCATGACAAAATTCTTAGTCTCAGGGGGTGCGGATATCACCTTCGTTCCCACCGCTTGTGACGAGAGTCTTCTCAGGGATGCAATTCAGGGCGGCAGCCTTGAGATTGTCGAATTCCTCCTTGATAACCGCCTGAGCATGGAAATCAAAGATCCCTTCGGAGGAACTGGCCTACACGCCGCAGCACAAAGGGGCCAGCTTTCGATAGCCCAGCTATTGATGGACCGTGACATCGATACCTCTTCTCCAAACAACGATGGGGAAACTGCCCTCCACTGCGCCGTCATGGCAGGCAATGTGGAAATGGTCGAACTCCTCCTTCGCAACAGGGTAGACCCCAACATTAAAGCCAAGTTCGGAGACGACACCCTACCTCTACACATCGCGGCGGGAAACAAAGGGTATGATATTGCTCACCTCCTCCTTTCTTACGGCGCGGACATCGATGCTGCGAATTCAGATGGCCGAACAGCTCTCGGTTTTGCAGTTTCGGCTGAAGACGAGTTGATGGTCAAGCTTCTCATCGATGAAGCTGCCAACATTGGACTCAGTGATGACAACGGTATCACGCCTTTGCACATGGCCTGTGAGAAGCCAGAGGTCTCCATGGTCGAACTACTCCTTGACAACGGCGCCGACCCCAATGCTCAAGACCAGGACCTTTGGACCCCACTTCATTGGGCTGGCCAACACATTAACATCATCAATCTTCTCGTAGCGAGAGGTGCCGATGTCACGCTTAAAAATGGAACCGGCCGCACACCCCTCGACCTCGCGGGTGGTAATGAAAAGGTTTGCGCAATTTTAGAAGACGCTGCTAAAGCATCCAGCGTTAATGTTTAGACGTTTTCTTTTCTTTTTCTTTTTCTTTCCCTTTTGTCCTTTTGAGATTGCACAGATTAGAACATCCGACCGGATGATACGATGATGATGACGGATAAGTTAGACTAGGGTTAGACTATGGAGCTTGTTTTCGGGTTGCCTTATTGTTAGTGTTTTAATCTCTATTATTCTCCTTTTATTCTTCGTCATAAATTTCCGTCCGTCTGTTTATCTCCCTTCCTATTTACATGTTCACCATAGACCGCCACCACTTTATCCCTCGTAGAAGTTGGACCCATATACCCAGACGTTAGAACAAAAGTTTCCCACGACCAATACCATGCTCAGACACTAGAAGTGAGTCAATGCCCCCCGCGTACAACAACCCACAGCAAAGGGCGCGGTCGAAGCCTCCTTTGCTCATTCTACGTCATGCCATATCATGCTGTATCGCGAGATTCGTCTTTATATAATCAAGACGTGATGGTCTGATACAAATACACAACCAAATAACTGACTTGTCGGCTAAGTTCCTCCCCAATGATTTCCGGTCACGTCTACTGTCTCTCATCCACAGCGTTCAAGTGAATTCGTAGTCGAAGTCGTCAACGCCATCCAGACTTCCGAACTAGAACAAGATACCCATCATGATCACACCCGATCACTCTGTTTTTCTCACGCCATCCAAGCAGTGGTTCGTTAAATCATATTTCCTGTCAGTACCATGAGCTCGGGTTCCTACAGATTTGGCCCATGCACATAGTGCATGCACCGTTCCGAAAATTACGGCTCTCAGGATTGCGCCTAGGTGCAATACTAGACATTTAAGGCTGATGAACTAGACTCCTCAGATTCCCCGAGCGATTATGGGTCTAAAAAACGATCCAAGCTATCACCGCAGCGTCTCTAAGTGACAAAGGCCCAACCCCTGGCTGAGTGGAATGTAGTAACATCGGATCCCTTTGCTCAGTTGAATTTAGGTCGGGCGGTAAATACCTGGTTCCCATCACAAACTATCACCAAGGACCGAAACTAGTACTGCAGACACTCTAAGAGAGGCCAAAGGTTTCCACTAAACGCCCAGCCCGTTACAGTGACTTAGAATAACTTCTGTCAGTACTCGGGTGTATTCATTTCAGGACGTGAGTGATCGAGGAGTTAGAGATGCACCTCCTACTCTTTATTTGTGAAATTTCAGTGCTGGAGTCTTTGGCCCCATGAGAGTAGTATGGTGCCGCGCCTTCAACGATCAGGCCTCTAAAATCTCCGATAGCCAAGCAGCCACGCTCACACTAGAGTAATCTCACTATTATATCTTAGCTAACTACCCTACTGTAACTAACTCACAGAGCGTAAGCTACTACCCAAAACCCACTAACCACCCGTTCAAAGTTCCAACAGCAATGGTAACCCACTCATCTCCATCATCCATCCCATAACTCACTTCACCAACAATACCAGAACCTATTTAATTCATTACCAGCACCTTGACATACTGTGTCATACCAAAGCACACGCCCCAGAACTCAGCCCTCCATGAATTCGCCCAGAAGCGCCACTAGCTATTCCTGCCCCGCCTTAGCCACCGGGGCACAGTGCCCAGAAACTAGCCATCCACCTTACCAGCTATCTAGCTAGCTACCAACACGGCACATTATGTATCTAGGGTAAACTAAACCAGAAAAGCCCACCCATCATCGGGGTCTATTAGGGAGCGAGCACCATCCATCCATCCACCATCCCCTAGCCTGTACCAAACTTCACCCATTTCTCGCCAAGTGATAGGCAAGACCACTACGACTAGTTCGAATACCAACTATTAGAGGAATAAGCTCACTCATAGAGCGATGACCTAACCAACCCAAAAACTTGACCTTCCCAGTTTCGAAGATAAATCACAATTTATACCTTTTGGAGTTGGGAGGCGGAACGGAATCAGTGCCTGAAACAGGTTAAGGGATACCGTAGCTCTTGCAAAAATGCACTAGTATGGTGAAACGGAGAAGGGAGCGGAGGGGGGGGGGAGTCTAGCGCAGGGTCAGAGTGCGGTCATGTAGGATCACTCGCAGGCAGGTAGGGTTCGAATGGTAAGGTACGGTAAGTTACCATACGATACAATACGGTAATATACGGTAACGTACGGTAAACTTACCATGCGCCGTTTGCCGACCGTCATAAAGTTCCATATCATGATCTTGGATCTTAGTGCGATACTCATGTCATAGCCAAGAATGCCTAGCGGTAGCTGATATTTTGTGGGATAAACACAGAGGGCAGAAGACAGGATTACCTAACATCAGAATCTAAGGTGGGAGAGGCCGTTTTCCGGTATTTTATCTGCCTAGTGTAATTTACGTAATTTACCGTATGGTATCAACCGTGTAAGGTACGGTAACGTACCGTATTTTTCGAACACTACAGGCAGGATGACTTGTGTGTTAGAATATGCGGATATCATACTGTATTCATGCTAGTATCATAGAGTTCACGATGCTTGGCAGGCGAGCTAGTGAACTAGCGTTGAGAGGTCTGTGGACAGCTACAATAGGGGTACTCGGGTATATAGCAACGCCCCCGAGCACTATAGTTAATTAAGCAATTCTATCGCATTTTCCTCTCTTGCTTGTCGATATCTCTCTTAGGATTTCAACATTGTGCTCGAAATTGTTTATGGGATGGGTGCGGAGATTGCGCACATGGGTGGCAAGTGGGTGATCATTAGAGAATTGTCTTTGATTTTGCGGGTTTGGTTCTGTTCGTAGGAGGGGACTAACTTGATTGCACCAGTTCCCCTGTTCCGCTAAGAGGTTGTCACCAGAGGACTGTGGGTACCAGTTGGGTATAAGTTAAACTCCCCTCTCAAAAGTACTGTCCCATACCCAGTTTTACAGCCAAAGTCGGTGTATTCATTAACTGAAATAACAATGAAATGAAGTTATGAAAATTTATACAAAATTATTCTATGCAGATATTTATCAGGAGAATCTGTTTCTGATTTTTATTTATTTTATATATTCATTTCACAAGGTTTTGTATCCATTTCTATGCAATGGTTAAATTAGAGTGCCAAGCCCACATACAAATTTGGGGGCTTGGCACTAATTTTGGTGGAGATTCACCTTTCATCACACTTCACATAGGTAAATCCAGGTGCAACTCATGCAAATATGGAGTGTTTATGATTTTTATTACAGGGGAAAGTAATTCTTGAAAGCAGGAATTTATGTAAATTTTCTGTATCACTTTAAGATATTTTATTATATAGAAATGGGCTAGCAAATTACTCAAGTTTAGGCACATTTTGGTGGGGTTTTGGGAAGTGGGACAATACTTTTGAGAGGTCATTGTAGTAAGGAAAACATTGGACCGGAACACTAACGACATTCATGTTGCTTTGTAATACCTATTAGTTGGTGTCCCAATGGGGTTCACTATCTGTTACGTGGTTTCTTGGCAGAACCGACTTTCCACTTGGCCATTTAGCAGCTAAGTAACCAGGTGCGATACTTGGGCCCCCCTGACACTTAGGGGCTGTTTGGCAAGGTGAAATTTGAGCTGTTCGCAATCTCAAACAGCTCTCTGCCAAATGTGACTGCAATTTTCAATTTTCCAAGTCACAATTTGGGGCTAATTCTATCAGAAGCCCTCAAGAGTCACTGGCATTTACTAACAAAATACTTAAGGTCATAGAACAAAAATATCACAGCCCTAAATATTCACACACACAGTACGAATATTTCCCAAATCATGATTTGAAATTGCTGCCCAGCCAAACACCATGAAAATTTCAAATCACGATTTGGGCCTAAATCATGATTTGAGATTGCGAACAGCTCAAATTACAGATTGCCAAACAGCCCCTTAGCTTTTAAACCCCTATATCTCACCCAAAAGTTAATTTTTTCGAAATTCCTTTCTATTTTCCAAACCTCCAGCTTAATTTATACCGAGTAATTGAGAGGGAATTATAATAAAAGTTGTTGTTGATGAGCTTTAGCGGTTTGAAGTTGGGTGCTCCGGCTAAAGAATTCCCCCACCGTACTAAGTACCGTCGGCACTTGGTTAGAGCCAGAGCCAGTATCAACTGTCTCGGACAGCTCTTAATAGATCCACCGCCTGCGGATAATAGGCCGTACCCAAGGTCCTCCCCACTACCGGTACCATATCCAAAGATCTTCATTCTCCCGAATGTTTCACCTTGGAGGTGATCGCTAACTACTAAAGCAGCCAGCGATGGATAACTCCGATAACCCAGCCAGCCAGCCGCCCTCCCAGAACCAAGAAATAGTAACAAACCCGTCGGCGGAGGTTTCTAAAAGTAATGTTTTAGCTAATCCGGAGATCCTGCCTTACGAACGGCTTTCGTTTCCTTCCTTCCTTTCTTCTCCTCATTTTCATTTTCATTTTTCCCAATCAGCTATCGCTCCGCAGGCAGACACTTCCCGTGTCGGTTAATTAAGAGTGTCGGTTGGTTTGCTTTTTTTTCTCCTTCTTTCTTTTGTTACATCCCACTAAGATAAGTCTTCGACACTATCTGAGTTATGCCCTCTGACTACTCTTGGCGAAGGATATTTGTCCGGCAATACTTAGAGGTTATGTAAATCAATGACGTATTTGGGCGGGGCCGACGTGGTAATGGTATGATATTGGGATGTCTTGAAGAGAGGGACCACGGCGGTGAGAGATGAAACGGGGGGAATAGAAGGAGGAGCGCTAGGGCGAGCACGTGTTGATAGACCCTATGAAGGGAATGTGAGAATTGACGTGATTGGAGGGTTAGTGAGATACGCTCGAGCGCTAGCATACCCGCACCCAATAGTTGAGCTTAGAGGTATCTAGTGATTATATGGCTCTATTGTGCAACCAATTGGCTCTGTTCTGTGGTGTCGCTGATTCCGCCCACACTTCACCACCCCTAGAACAGGATTAGGGTGTTCGAGTGATATAGTATGATTGCAAGTTGATAGTACTCCCTCTAGCCGTGGTGTACATAGCTAGGTTACTATTGGATGTCTGGGTATTATAGTATCCTTGTTTGTTTGACGCACCTCAGGGCCCGGCTAAGCTCTATTCCTCCCTGGGCCAGAAGTCGAGTACGAGATCTCGGTCGGTCGTGATAGAGGAGATTCTCATAATACACCTCTTCGCTAGAGAGGACAGGACGGGGTTGTAGCGTGAAAAGCCTAAGCCCTTAAATAACACGGTCTTCAATGCTTATCCCGATTCCGAAGCAAATTTCCATCCAGGTCAGGGCTCATAGACGTAGAAAATTTTATTGTGAGGGGATGGAATCCTCCCTGTTGAGGTGCAAAGGAGGTGGTGGACTTTCGAGTGAGATTCTGTGATACTGACTAATCAGATCCTGAATGGTAACCGAAAGAAGAAAAACTGTATTAGTAAGGCACACCCCACACACCCCACCCCACATTGGATTGGCTTCACAACACCCCTCCATCTCTTCGCATCTCTCAACATCGACGTCTATTCCCCCTTCTCTCAGTTAGCCGTTTCACCACTAAACGAGACATCCCGCACTTATGGAAAGCTTCAGCATCATAACATCCTCAGGGCAGCTCGAAGAGCTCAAGAAGACCTCCACTCTCCTCATTATCGACTGTATGTTAACCCCTCCTCTCATCCGTCTATCCCTGCGTGCCGCGTAATATCATGTCGCCGATTTGGAACTTCAGTAATTTCGCTGACTAGCAATTTTCCCTTGCAGTTCATGCGGTCTGGTGTGCCCCATGTAAACTCGTCAATCCAATCTTTGTCAAGCTAGCGGAGAAGTTTGCGTCTCCGGGAAAAATAGTCTTTGCAAAATGTGATGTCGATGATAACCAACAGATATCCAAGGAGCTTGACGTTACAGTGTAGGTAGCACATGCCGAGCGAGCCTTGTACTCTATTCGTTCTTATTCGCTTTTTTTATCTTTTGGGGGCCCTTTTTCTTTTCTTTTCCCAGGCACCGTGTTGCCAGGTGTGGGGGCTTTGCTTTTTGGGAGAGAAATGATGGGGCTAACTCATGCTCATTTTACCCTGCAGCATGCCATCCTTCCTCGTGTTCAGGAACGGAGACCTAGTGGAGCGTATCCAGGGCGCCAACCCCATGGTTCTCAGGACTGCTCTTACCAAGCTGGTAGCCGAAGTTCAAGCCGTTGATTCTGGATCCTCTTCGGCGGCCGAAGGATCTACTGCACCCGAAACGAACCCCACCGCTACCAGCTCCACCACCGCTTCTACTGCTGCTGCTGCTTCAACTGCTACCGCCACTCCTTCCCTAGCCGCCACCACACCAAGCGATAGCGACGCTGGCTGGCTTGGTGCGGAACTACCGAAGCCATACAGCGATGTTACGGACCAGGTGTACCTCAAGCAGTTGGACCTTCTAAACGCAAACTCCGAGTTCGGAGCAGCCCAGACATTTTTTGACATGAAGGCACCCAGTAAGGGCACCGCTAGCAGTAAAGGAAAGGAGAAGGATTCAGGCACCGCGGCGAGTAGAGACTGGGTCGAATCTGACACTGATGAACAGCTCATGCTTTTCATCCCCTTCCAGTCTACTGTCAAGATCCATACGCTTCAGGTGACATCCCTCGCCCCAGCCCCGGAACACCCAGATTACGATAAGGATGAGGACACACCATCTCGCCCCAAGACAATCAAAATCTGGGTCAACCCACCGCACACGTTGTCCTTTGAGGATGGCGAGGGTCCAGCCACCCAGGAAATTACGCTAGACTCATCCGACTGGGACCCCAAGACCGGGACGGTTTCTGTGCCCCTCAAGTACGTCAAATTCCAGAGCGTAAGCACTCTCAACATCTTTTTCGTCGATGTTGAGAATGAGGATGCCGAGAAGGTTAGAATCGATAGGTTGAGGATCATTGGCGAGAAGGGCGAGAAGAAGGAAATGGGAAAGTTGGAGAAGATCGGGGATTTGTCTGGGTAACGAGTTTTCTGGAGGGCATTTCTTTGTTCTACACACGATTCCAAGGGAGTTTGTGGTGTTAATTTTTTTCCTGCTTTACTTTTCACTTTTCTTTTCCCGTTCTTCGAAAGAACTTTCCCTTTTTTCTCTTTTTTCTTTTTTCGAATTCCCTTTCACGTCTTCAAAATAAATGACTGGGCTGGGCAGACAGAAAGAGAGAGGGAAAAGCTGAGCTATGTAAGGGGAGTTTGAGAAGAAGTTACAGTAGAGAGGGAAAAAAAAAAGGCTTGAAAAAATCTTGTCTCGTTCGGTGCGATATTTTTCGTCTACCTTCTTCCCCACTGTTCGAGCACTCGAGCACCGCATTTCCCCACGGGAGGAGGATAGAAGGTTTGATTCGAAAAAAGAAAGCAGGCAGAGAAGAAAAAGAAAGGCGAAAACAACGAAGTCTGACCCTTTTTACTTCCTTCTTCCCCCCTTCCCTAAACTACCGCGAGTCGGAACCCAATTACCCCCTTGCAACAACTTGCGGTACTTTTCCCACTTTACTTTCCCTCCCTCCCCTTCCTTCTTCCCTACAGTACTGCACGAGATGATACGAGATATCAAACCGGGCCCCAATCACTGGCTGCCCAACCAATTCCCCCTTGCATATACATACATACATGCATAAGTATATGCATACGTCCAGAACCCAAGCGTGCATTCACCAAGTCTGATATTTCCTTCTTCTTCCTCTCCCTATCTTACCCGTACTTGTGTGCGTTGGGTTAGTTATACAGATAGCAGAAACGAACCTAACCGACATGAATGGGGCTGGATTCGTGGGGGAGGGGGGTGTATTTCAACCTCCTTTCCTATCTAGAACTATTTTGTTCATCGACTGGATTACGTTATGGATGGGTTATCTATCGTGTGGAAATGTGTTATTGAAGAGGTAGTTTTAGTAATGTGGTAGCGTGCGGTGGGTTAAATATTGGTTGGACAGTCTAGCACTGGTAGCAGTCTAGTACCAGTATCATACGTAATGTACTATACTTGTTTAGAAGTACCGTATCCAATTCCGAACGAATCCGCCCAATTGCCGTACTAGCACAGTTTAACAAATACTTAATAACTCGACTCCACACGCTCGGTCTATCTTACTCGTACAAGTGCGGTATGATACGAACAATAGATCTCCCTCCCTTCCCGACAGTCTAATATCGTAATCCCTGTGGCACTCCAACCCCATACACTTTCGCCCTCACGACTCAATACTCAAGTACCAGTATATACTCGTACAAGCACCGTACCGCAGCGTAGATTATCATACAGTATATACTCGAGTATGGGCACGTCAGCTGGGCTCAAATTGGTGTGCGCTATGAGTCAAATAAATCAGCCCACACCTGTCCTCCCATCACCAATTCATTGACACCTTCTTTGTTCCCCATTTTCACCCTTCCTCTATCAAGTCTGCCATGAGGCTCTGTACTCAGCCATGCCGAGGCAGGAGAACAAGAAGAGGAAGAGGAAGAGGAAGAGGAACCAAGCTGCAGGCCAACTATCGAAATGACCTAAACCTCCTGATATTGATACATTCAGAAGAGAATTCAACAGACCAGGGCTCGAACGATACGTTGGGCAGGGCCCACCTACTCTTACCCAAGTAGTGTACAAACTGGATTCCCTTATAGAGCATTTCCCATTCACGTGGAATATGACTGTTATTTGCAAAAACAACTAACACACAACTATGGTCCACGCATATTCATCTCTGAATTCTTCCTCCCCTGATCTTAGAACACCTATGATCCTGCCTACTCACTGGCCCAAGGAAATCAATTTCAGAGAGGAATTATATATCAAATGTCAGGCAAGTACCCAAATTAAACTTGGTCATGCATAGTTAATTGAGTGAATGCCTAGAAAATAACCAAAGATAGTAACCATATAGGCCAGGTAATGGAACCCAACCAAAAACATAATCCTGACCATGCAATTTCATTCCTCAATCAGGTAGGATTCCTGTGGCTAAAGATAGAATTCACATTCCCACATTTCCTTCAATCGGATACCCTCTCTAGCTTTGATGTTCAAGTAAACATCACAACCCGAGGGGTTTATACCAAGTAGCATACCAGTAAACAGTCTCATTCTTTATTGATATTCTCCCATCTCGAAAGGTTTCGAAAGGGGCCTACAGCTCTTTCCTACCCTTTTTTCTTTTTCAGTACTTGATCACGCAATATCCACTATTGGCCATGCTATGAACTTCAATCTAAGAAATCAGATATACTGTATATTCCACAAGCAGGGTTTACTCCTCTTACTTGCTATGGAATATACAAAACTTAGGAACTATACCTTTGGAATAAAATGGAGAGGCTTGGAAAAAATGAAAGGATCAGCAATATTTTTGTCTCACAAGTTTTTCAGAACCTTTAGAAAAAGTACTAGATCTAACTTCTGGTTAGTTTTGGCAAGAGTTTGTTCTCTGACTGATAACTAATGTGACTTAGACTGTGGCTACACTATAGTCATTCAAATGCCCCTTAGAGTGTAGAACATTAGGGACACTCTGGCCACTAAAGAAGAAAAGCAACTCCTATTTCTATCAGAATTGGAGTATGAGAATCAACTGTAGCAAAAGTAGCAAGTTAGTCCTATTCCCAGAGACTACCCCCCGGGGTACCAAATTGCACTTGCTCCCCAACATGAATCACTTTACATACCAGCCTGATAGATTCACAGTGTCTTGACACTCTGAGACTCAGGTTTGATCAGACAAAGCTACATCAGCAAAAGTACACATTTGCCCCCTATACCTCATGAGGCATGTGAGGGATGGGGGGCAAAATTATCAAACTCCAGTTGATGTATGGGTCATCCATACCCTCATAAACCTCGGTTAAATCCT